>VFQP010000683.1_pt1 | contig 57708 bp, 60 predicted proteins | sample 3512351 | NCBI WGS metagenome assembly VFQP01 (sample SAMN10412372, study PRJNA504923) | tailings metagenome | isolation source: Relicate 1 Philex TSF1 revegetated site | place: Philippines: Tuba, Benguet | collected 2017-08-29 | reverse complement strand
ACACCCGCGAGGGCCAGGTTCTCGACTATGACAAGCTGACCATGACCATCGAGACGAACGGCTCGATCACCGGCGAGGACGCCGTCGCTTTCGCGGCGCGTATCCTGCAGGACCAGCTTGGCCTGTTCGTCAACTTCGATGAGCCGCAGAAGGCCGTTGCAGCCGAGCCGGTCACCGAGCTCGCCTTCAACCCGGCGCTGCTCAAGAAGGTGGACGAGCTCGAACTGTCCGTTCGTTCGGCCAACTGCCTGAAGAACGACAACATCGTCTACATCGGCGACCTGATCCAGAAGACCGAGGCGGAGATGCTCCGTACTCCGAACTTCGGCCGCAAGTCGCTGAACGAGATCAAGGAAGTGCTTGCGGCGATGGGCCTGCATCTCGGCATGGAAGTGCCGGACTGGCCGCCGGAGAACATCGAAGATCTCGCGAAGCGTTACGAAGACCAGTACTGACGGACTGAATAGAGCATGGTGCCGAGGACCGGATCTTCCGGTCCGACGGCCATGCGGAAAACCATCAGGGGCCGTTGCCGCCTGAACAACCTGGAAGGAACAGAGCCATGCGCCACGGTTTCAAAGGCCGCCGCTTCGCCCGCAGTGTCAGCCATCGCAAGGCGATGTTCGCCAATCTGGCGGTTTCGCTGATCGAGCACGAGCAGATTGTCACCACGCTGGAAAAGGCCAAGGACCTGCGTCCGGTCGTCGAGAAGCTGGTGACGCTCGGCAAGCGCGGCGATCTTCACGCCCGTCGTCAGGTCATCGCCCAGATCGGCAACGAGCCGGTGGTGAAGCGCCTGTTCGAGACGCTGGCGCCGCGCTATGCGACCCGCAATGGCGGCTACCTGCGCATCATGAAGGCCGGCTTCCGTCGCGGCGACAATGCCGCCATGGCGGTGATCGAGTTTGTCGACCGCGACACCTCGGCCAAGGGTGCTGGCGACCGCGCCCGGATCGAGGCCGAAGGGCCGCGCGAGGAAGCCGAAGCGGCTTAGGCCTTCCGGATTTCCTGAAAGACCTTAAGGGGCCCGCGTGGCCCCTTTTTCTTGCGCTTGGCGAGCCATAGATGACCGGTATCGCCGGAGCCGCCCATGTCGCTGACCAGACGCCTCTGCCTGACGATCCCGCTGCTTCTTGCGGCCCGTATGGCTTTCGCCGAAGGGGAGGGTTCCATGCTGATCGATGCTGTCACGGCCGGCGACGTTGCCAGGGTTCGTACTGCGCTGATGTCAGGCCAACCGCTTGAAGCGCGCGATGCGGCGAAACGAACGGCTCTGCTGATCGCCACCCGCGCCGATCATGTCGAGATCGCCCAGCTGCTGATCGAGGCGGGCGCCGACGTCAACGCCAAGGACAATATCCGCGACACGCCCTTCCTCTATGCGGGAGCGGAAGGTCGCAACGAAATTCTCGAAGCCATCTTGGCGACAGGCCGTGCCAACCTCGCCGATACCAACCGTTACGGCGGCACCGCGCTGATACCCGCTTCCCATCACGGTCATCCCGAAACCGTGCGCATTCTGCTCGGCACCAGGATCGACGTCGATCACGTGAACAATCTCGGCTGGACCGCATTGCTCGAAGCCGTGATCCTCGGCGATGGAGGGCCGGTCTACCAGGAGATCGTCGGACTGCTGGTTGACGCCGGTGCCAAGGGTATCGCTGATAATGATGGCATCACGCCGCTGGAGCACGCCAACCGGCGCGGTTTTTCAGAGATAGCCGCGCGGATCGAGGCCGGCGCGCGCTGAGCCAGCTCTGATCCGATGCCCGGAACGATCGTGCCCGCTGGATTTGTAGCCGACCGGCACTACCTTGCGGCGGAATCTGATCGGGGAGACGCCATGACCATTCAACGCCCGCTTTCCATCGCACTGCTCGTGGCGACACTTGGCCCTGGAAGCGCTTCCGGTGCGTTCGCGCAGCAGACGCCGGCGGAAATCCTCGCAGGTGATGCGCCATATGTCGTGGGGGATGCAGGCGCGCGCGGCTGCCGGGACAAGGAACGGGCGAAGGCGCTGATCGCGGCCGGAAAGGATGAATCCAAGCAGGATCTCTACCTGAAGCTCTATGCCGAAGGCATGGTGGATCAGTCCTGTCGCGGATTCACGAACGGCCTCGGCGTGCACATCGAAAGGGAGAACGAGGACGGCTTCGACTGCATCCTCTCGATCGACAGCCCCGAGAGCAACGAATGCGTGTGGATCGAAACCGGGCTGCTCGTGAAGCGCTGAGGTTAGCGCGTCGTTGTCCCGAGAAGCCAAGGGGAGCGGCGGAGCGGCCGCTCGCCGGCCTTTCAATTTCCCCATTCGTCGGGACAATGCCGCCCGTCACCAGAGGGATTCGTCCGTGCGCCTGAAATCGTTCGCAGCACTCGTCCTTGCTTCGATGGTCTGTCTGTTCCCGGCCGCCGCGCCAGCGCAGGAGGGCGGGCTGACCGGCGCGCTCACCGACCTGCTTCGGGGAGGCGACACGTCGCAGAAGCGGGTGCCGTTCGGGCGCGAGGAAATGCAGCTTTCCTTTGCGCCGCTGGTCAAGGGCACCGCTCCGGCAGTGGTCAACGTCTACGCCTCGTCGAAGACGCAGGTGCAGTCTCCCTTCATGGGCGACCCGTTCTTCGAGCAATTCTTCGGTCGCCAGATGCCGCCTCGGGTCCAGTCGTCTCTGGGTTCGGGCGTGCTGGTCGACGCATCGGGCATCGTGGTGACCAACTTTCACGTCATCCGGGATGCTGACGAGGTGAAGGTCGCCACTGCCGACGGGCGGGAATTTACATCGAAGCTGATGCTCAAGGATGAGTCTCTCGACCTCGCCGTGCTCAAGATCGAATCGCCTGATCCATTCCCCGTCGTGGCGATCGGCGATTCGGACGCCCTCGAGGTCGGCGACTTGGTCCTTGCCATCGGCAACCCCTTCGGCGTCGGGCAGACCACGACCAGTGGAATCGTTTCGGCGCTCGCCCGCACCCATATCGGCGTGTCGGATTTCGGTTTCTTCATCCAGACCGACGCGGCGATCAATCCCGGCAATTCTGGTGGCGCGCTGATCAACATGAGCGGCCAGCTGATCGGCATCAACACGGCGATCTATAGCCGCAGCGGCGGTTCGATCGGCATCGGCTTCGCGATCCCGTCCAACATGGTCCGCGCCGTGGTCGAGTCGGCCAAATCGGGCAATGACTTCTTCGAGAAGCCCTATATCGGCGCCAGCTTCGACCCGGTCGATGCTCAGGTCGCCGAGGCGCTCGGCCTTGGCAAGCCGCAGGGCGCGCTGGTCGCCGGCGTCGACGAGGGCGGTCCGGCTGCGCGCTCCGGCTTGAAGCCCGGCGATGTCGTCACAGGCCTCAACGGTTCGACCATCGAACATGTCGATGCACTCGGCTACCGGCTTGCCACGCTGCCGATCGGCGGCACCGCGGAATTGACCGTCTTCTCGCAGGGCGCCGAGCATTCGCTGGAGATCGCGCTGGAGCGCGCGCCCGAAGGCACTTCACCGGCGCAGGTCGCGATCGACGGGTCGAGTCCGTTCGCCGGTATCACGGCGGCGGCTGTGTCGCCGCGCCTGTCGCAGCGGCTGCGGCTCCATGCGGGGGCCAAGGGAGTTGCCATCGTCGAGATTGCGCGCAATTCGCCCGCTGAGCAGTTCGGTTTCCAGCCACGCGACATCGTGCTGGAGGTCAACGGCGAGGAAATGAGCTCGGCCGAGCAGCTGAAGCAGGTCGCCATGCAGGACACCCGCTCGTGGCGGTTTACGGTCGATCGCGACGGGCAGATACTGCGGCAGATCCTCCGCTATTGACCTGACGACATGCCAGACCTGTTCGAGGCCGAGCGGCCCGAGAAAACCCCGCCCGGCCGGCCTCTCGCCGACCGGCTGCGTCCGCGCACCCTGGACGAGGTCGTCGGGCAGGAGCACCTGACCGGGCCGGACGGCGTGCTGACGCGCATGATCCGGTCGGGCTCGCTGGGCTCGATGATCTTCTGGGGACCGCCGGGCACGGGAAAGACAACCGTCGCGCGATTGCTCGCCGGCGAGACCGATCTCGCCTTCGAGCAGATTTCCGCGATCTTCTCCGGCGTGGCCGACCTGAAGAAGGTGTTCGAGACCGCGCGGTTGCGCCGTTCCAACGGTCGGCAGACGCTGCTCTTTGTCGACGAAATCCACCGTTTCAACCGCGCGCAACAGGATTCCTTCCTGCCCGTGATGGAGGATGGCACCGTCATCCTGGTCGGCGCCACGACCGAAAATCCGTCCTTCGAGCTCAATGCGGCGCTTCTGTCGCGGGCACGGGTGCTGGTTTTCCAATCGCTTGAGGAGGAAAGCATCGCAAAACTCCTCGAGCGTGCCGAGGCGGTCGAGGGCAGGGCACTGCCGCTCGACGAGGCTGCGCGGGCTGTGCTGCTCCGCCTCGCCGACGGCGATGGCCGCGCCTCGCTGACGCTGGCCGAGGAGGTCTGGCGTGCCGCGCGACCGGGCGAGGTATTCGACGCCGACGGAATCCAGCGCGTGGTGCAGCGCCGCGCGCCGGTCTACGACAAGAGCCAGGACGGCCACTACAACCTGATCTCGGCCCTGCATAAGTCGGTGCGCGGCTCGGACCCCGACGCGGCACTCTATTACCTCGCCCGCATGTTCGACGCCGGCGAGGACCCGCTCTATCTCGGGCGCCGGCTGGTCAGGATGGCGGTGGAGGACATCGGCCTCGCCGACCCGCAGGCCCTCGTCGTCGCGAATGCAGCGAAGGATGCCTACGACTATCTCGGCTCGCCGGAGGGCGAACTCGCCTTCGCGCAGGCCTGCGTCTACCTCGCCACCGCGCCGAAATCGAACGCTGTCTACACGGCCTTCAAGGCGGCCACCGCCGCGGCCAAGGAGCATGGCTCGCTCCTGCCGCCGAAGCACATCCTCAATGCGCCGACCAAGCTGATGAAGGCGGAGAGCTACGGCTCCGGCTACCGCTACGATCACGACGAGCCGGACGCATTCTCCGGTCAGGACTATTTTCCGGAAAAGATGGGGCGCCGGACCTTCTACGAGCCGCCGGATCGCGGCTTCGAGCGTGAGATCCGCAAGCGACTGGACTACTGGTCGAAGCTCCGCCGCGAGCGCGAATAGAAAGCCTTCAGTGCCGTTTGGCCTGGACGAGATAGGCGTCGATCGTCGTTTCACCCAGCCACTTGACGGCTTCGAGCCGGTGCAGGCCCTCGACCAGGACATGACGCGCGCCGTCATGTCGGACCTGGATGGGGGTCTTCTGGCCGTTTTCGAGAATGTCCTCGGCCAGGATGCGCACTGTCTCGGGGTGCAATGTCTTGCGACGCGCGGTCGGCACGTAGATCGTGTCGACGGCAATCTTGTGCACCCTCAGCATCGCGTGTCTCCGTATCGCCCATCGATAGGCGTTTCGGTGGTCGCGGCCAAGCGCCGTTTCCTCGAGTTTCACTGCGCGGAGGTTGACCCCGGCGCGGCGAGGCGTCACTAGACGCCCATGTTCCATCTCCTCCTCGTCGCAGCCGGCGGCGCCATCGGCGCGGCGTTGCGGCATCTCGTCAACCTTGGCGCGCTGCGGCTGTTCGGGCCGCAGTTCCCGTGGGCCACGATGGCGATCAACGTCGCTGGCAGCTTCGCGATGGGACTGTTCATCGCTCTCCTGGCGCGCCGGTCGGAGGGTGGGGATGCGCTTCGCCTGTTCGTCGCGACGGGCGTCCTCGGCGGCTTCACGACCTTCTCGGCCTTCTCCCTCGACTTCGCGGCGCTCTGGGAGCGTGGCGAAGCGATCGCGGGCGTCGGTTACGCGGCGGGCACCGTCGTGCTGTCGATCCTCGCAATATTCGCAGGCCTCGCGCTCGTGCGCGGGCTCGGGTGACCTCGATGGCTGGCGTCGAACAGATTACGGTTGGCGCGGACGAGGCGGGGATGCGCCTCGACCGCTGGTTCAAGTCGCATTTCCCCGGCCTCGGCTTCGGTCAGTTGCAGAAACTGCTGCGGTCGGGACAGATCCGTGTCGACGGCGGCCGCGTGAAGGCCGAGACGCGCGTCGAGCCCGGGCAGGTGGTGCGCATTCCGCCGCTGGCTGTGGACCGCAAGGGTAGCGCGCCGCTGACCGCCCGGACGATGCGCGGGCAGGAAGATGGCGACCTCCTGTCGAAGATGCTGCTGCACGAGGACCCGAAGGTCTTCGTCTTCGACAAGCCGTCGGGACTCGCCGTGCAGGGCGGCTCGGGCGTCGTCCGCTCTGTCGATTCGATGCTCGAAGCCTGGCGCAACAAGAAGGGCGAGAAGCCGCGCCTCGTTCACAGGCTCGACCGCGACACCTCGGGTGTCCTGGTCGTTGCCCGCACGCGACTCGCGGCCATGAAGCTCGCCGAATCCTTCCGCGTTCGCGAGACCGGGAAGACTTACTGGGCGCTGGTCAAGGGCGTGCCGAAGAAGCGCGAGGAGAAGATTTCGAGCTGGCTCGTCAAGGAGCAGACCCCCGACGGCGACCGCATGCGTATCGCCAGGCACGGGGAGGACGGCGCCGACCATGCCGTCTCCTACTACCGGGTGATCGAGCAGGCCGGTCAGTCGCTCGCCTGGTTGCAGATGGAGCCCTACACGGGCCGTACGCACCAGTTGCGCGTCCACGCAGCGCATATCGGCCATCCCATCATCGGCGACCCGAAGTATTTCGAGGCCGACACCAACTGGGACTTTCCGGGCGGCATGCAGAACCGGCTGCACCTGCATGCCCGCCGCATCGTCATTCCGCATCCGGACGGCGGCATGATCGACGTGACGGCTCCTTTGCCGCCGCACATGCGCCAGAGCTGGAACCTGCTCGGCTTCGAGGAAGCCAGTGCGGAGGAAAACGAGTGACGGCAGCATTGCCAGTGATCGACCGGCGCAGCTCCATGGATCTGGCCGGCGCTGCTATCATGGTCGGCCTGACGCTTTCGTGGGGCATTACGGGCGTCGCCGCCAAGATCGCGAATGTCGGCTACAGCCCCATCATGGTGGTTGTCGGCCGGTCGCTGATCGCCGCCGTTCTTGTCTGGGCCTGGTGCCGCTATCGCGGCATATCGCTATCCGTGAAGGACGGCACGCTGGGGCCCGGACTGCTCGCCGGGGGGCTGTTCGCCGTCGAGTTCGTGATCCTGTTCATCGGGCTCGACTTCACGTCGGCGGCCCGTGGCGTGCTGCTCCTCAACACGATGCCGTTCTGGCTGGTCGCGGGGTCGTATTTCCTTCTGGGCGAGCGGATTTCGATGGGTGGCCTCGCCGGGCTCCTGCTCGCCTTCTCCGGCGTGGTGGTCGTGCTGTCGGACGATCTCAGCGCGCCTGGCGACATGGCGATCATCGGCGATTTGCTCTCGATCCTGGCCGGGGGCCTCTGGGCCGCGACCATCGTTGTCGTGCGCCGGTCGACGCTTGCTACGGCCCGCCCCGAAAAGGTGCTGATGTACCAGCTCGTTGTAGCCACGCTGGTGTCGATCCCCGCGATCCCGCTGGCCGGTCCGGCGCTGCGCGATCCGGACTGGCTGTCGACGATGGCAGTGCTGTTCCAGGGTACCTACATCACCGGCTTCACCTTCGTCGTGTGGTTTGTGATGGTCGCGCGCTACCCTGCCAATGCCCTGTCCAGCTTCGCCTTCCTCACGCCGGCCTTCGGTGTCCTGCTCGGTGCAGCCCTGCTGGGAGAGCCGTTGACGTGGAAGATGGCCCTGGCGCTGGTTCTGATCGCGGTCGGCATCCTCATCGTGAATCGCCAGTCGAAGCGGAACGCGGAGACCTTCGATGCGTGAAATCCTGAGCGACCTCGACCAGTCCTTCGTCTCGGACCCCGATCCGGTGCGCCGTGCGCAGAACCAGATGCGGACGCCGCTTCCCAGACGCTTCTACAAGCTTGCGGAAGTCTCGAAGGGCGCCGACGGCTTCGACATCCACCTCGATGGCAAGCCGGTCCGGACGCCGGGCCGGAATCTTCTGTCGCTGCCGACCGACGGTGCTGCACGGCTGGTGGCCGATGAGTTTGCAGCGCAGGGCGAGACGATCGACCCGGTGACGATGCCGGTGACACGTCTCGTCAACACGGCGGTGGACGGCGTCGCCTCGGATCCTCAGGCCGTGCTGGAGGATATCCTCCGCTTCGCCTCGTCGGATCTGCTCTGCTATCGTTCCGACGGGCCCGAAGGTCTGGTGGTCCGGCAGAACGAACACTGGGATCCTGTGCTGGACTGGGCGCGTGCGACGCTTGGCGCCCGTTTCATGCTCGCCGAAGGCGTCATGCATGTCGAGCAGCCGCGCGAGAGCATCGGGGCGCTCGGGGTCCATCTGAGGCAGCGTGACACGGCGCTTCAGCTGGCCTCTATGCATGTGATCACCTCGATCACCGGTTCGGCGCTGCTGGCGCTGGCAGTCGAGGCCCGGGCCGTCACGCCGGAAGCCGCCTGGTCCGCGGCCCATGTCGATGAGGACTGGCAGACCGAACACTGGGGTCAGGACTCTGAAGCGACGGCGCGGCGCGCCAACCGCCATCGCGACTTCATGGCCGCCGTGAAGCTTCTGGAAACCCTGACGAGCTGAGTCAGCCCTGACCGAATGCGGCGATCACGTTCGGGATCGCCGGCAGCGTCAGCAGGACCGCGCCTGCGATCCATATCGCGGACGTCACCGATGCGCGGGGCGCGGCTGCGTATCGTTCGTAGAGCGCCGCAGGGATGCCCGACGTCATCACCGTCAAGGTCGCGAGAATGAGCGCGCTGCCGAGATAGACGAGCTGTGTCCATTGAGGCGCCCAGGCCGGAAACCACACCGGATAGAGCACGAAGACGATCAGTACCCAGGGCGAGAAGATGCCGTTGACGATGGCCACGGCCATCACCGGCACAAGTGGGTTGCGCTCCATCCAGCTACTCTCCCCCGCCGAGCGGCGACAGTCCCAGGTTCACCAGAGCGATCAGGTAGGCGAGGCGCAGCGCCATCATCCACAGGACCGCAAAGACGAGCACGGCCGGCTGGCCTAGCACTTGAGGCGTGATCGCCCGGACGACGCGGACGACCGGGTTGGTCACGGCCTTGAAGCCGCGCCAGATATAGTTGTCCCACTCCTCGGGCACGAAGAGGCCGAGCACCAGTCGCCCGATCAGCGTGTACATGATCGCTGCCAGCACGTAGTTCGGGATGTGAAAGTAGGCGTTTGCCCAGAACTCGTTCATGCCTGCCCGTGAGAAGTTCGGCGCTGCCAGAGCGTATTGCCCCGCTCATGCCGAAAAGGAAAGCGGGGCCACGAGGGCCCCGCTTCGTTTGCTGCCCGGATGTCAGGCGGTCTTCTCTTCCATGAGGGTCTTGCCGCGCGGAATGCGGATCTCCTCGATGAAGTCCTGCAGTTCCTTCGACGGCTCCTTGGTCAGCATGCTGACCACGATGGTGACGATGAAACCGACCGGCAGGCCGAAAGCGGCAGCCGACAGGTTCTTGACGCCCCACCACGAAGCGATCGCCTGGGCATGCTTGTCGAGCGCGGTCCAGGCGGCTGCCTGGGCCTCCGGAGCCGCGGCGGCGTATGCAGCCTTGAGCTCCTCGAACTTCGCAAGCTGTTCGGCGGTCGCGGTCGACAGCCCGCTCCACATCTCCACGAAGCCGACCGCGCCGTAGCGGGTGCCCAGCAGGTAATAGAGGCAGACGCCGAAGCCCGCGATCATGCCGGCGATGGCGCCGGCCGTGTTCGCGCGCTTCCACCAGACGCCGAGCACCAGCACCGGGAACAGCCCGGCTGCTGCCAGCGAGAACGCCCAGGACACCATCGCGAGGATGTCGGCCGGCTTGGTCGAGGCGACATAGGCCGCGGCGATGGCCACGACGACCAGCAGGATGCGCGACACCACCAGCCGGCGCGCCGTCGGCGCGTTCTGGTCGATCATCTTGTAGTAGATGTCGTGGCTGAGCGCGTTGGCGATGGCGAGCAGCAGGCCGTCCGCCGTCGAGAGCGCCGCGGCGAGGCCACCGGCCGCCACGAGGCCCGAGATGACGTAAGGCATGCCGGCCATTTCCGGCGTTGCCAGCACGATCATGTCGGCGTTCAGGCTGATGTCCTTGAAGGCCAGTGCACCGGTGACGCCCTTCTCGGCGCAGGCCGCGGCGACGGCGGCTGCATCGACGGCCGCCTTTCCGCAGATCTGGACCAGGGCGTTGTCGGCTGCTGCCCAGCGGAACATCCAGCTCGCCTTCTCCGCGATGTTGTCGGGGGTGAGCCCCGACGCGATCAGGTCGAGCATCGTCCACTTCGCGAAGGCGGCGTAGGCCGGCGCCGTGAAATAGAGGATGAAGATGAACAGCAGCGACCAGGCGACCGAGACGCGCGCTTCGCGCACGGACGGCGTGGTGAAGTAGCGCATCAGGATGTGCGGCAGGGAGGCCGTGCCGACCATCAGGCAGAGGATGAGCAGGAAGTAGTTCTTGGCGTCGTAGCCGCCCGTCACGAAAGGTGTGATGTGGCTGGTTGCGATGCCCTGCGCCTGCTCGAGGGCAACGATGCCCTGCAGCGCCTGGCCCTGCATCAGCTGCGGGATCGGCACGCCGGTCTTGACCGTCGACATCCAGATCGCGGGGATCAGGTAGGCGATGATCAGCACGATGTACTGCGCGACCTGCGTCCAGGTGACGGCGCGCATGCCGCCCAGCATCGAGCAAACCAGGATGCCGGCCAGGCCGACGAACACGGCGACGCCGAAGTCGAGGCCGAGGAAGCGGGCCGAGATGATGCCGGTCGCGTAGATCTGCGCCACCACATAGGTGAAGGAGCAGGAGAACAGCACGATCACGCCCACGAGACGCGCGAGATTGCCGCCATAGCGGGCCGAGAGGAAGTCCGGGACCGTGTAGGCGCCGAACTTGCGGAGGTACGGCGCGACCAGGATCGCAACCAGCACGTAGCCGCCCGTCCAGCCCAGCACGAAGGCGAGGCCGTTGTAGCCGAGCAGGTAGAGCGTGCCGGCCATGCCGACGAACGAGGCGCCGGACATCCAGTCGGCGCCGGTCGCCATGCCGTTGTAGATCGCCGGAACGCGGCGGCCGGCGACATAGTACTCGCCGACCTGCATGGTGCGGCTCAGGATGCCGATCACCGCGTAGATGAGGATGGTGAAGCCGACGAACATGTAGCCGATAATGGCGTTCGGCACGCCGACGGCATTCAGGATCGCCATCAGGACGATGAAGGCGATGAACCCGCCGGTATAGATGCCGTAGATGCGGCCGAGATTGGAGACGAAATCGCCTCCGCCTGCAGTGGTGTTGGCCATGACTTTTCCCCCGATCAGTCTTCAGCCACGCCGTGCTCCTCATCGATCGCGTTCTGACGCCGCGCGAAGATGAAAAGCATGATGACGAAGGCGATGAGCGATCCCTGCGCTGCCATGTAGTAGCCGAGCGGGAAGCCCAGGATGACGATGCTGTTGAGACCGTTGACGAACATGTGGACGATGAAACCGAAGAACACCCACAGGGCCAGCATGACGAGCATGAGGCGTTTTGTGGCGTTCCAGTAGCTGACGCGATCAGGCGTAGCCATCAGACGACCCTCCCTTGGATTGAGTTCCGGTCCTCCCCGACCGTGGAACCCGGTTGCGCTTTGCCGTCCGGTACAGAAGTGAGACCGGCCGGCAACGCACCGAATCGTCCGCGCGCGGACTTGCCGATGCTAGAGCAGTGGTATCATCGGTGTGGCGCGATGTTCATACGACTTTAGAATCGACGACAGCCGTCCGCTGGCGGTGCGATCCTGTCGACTGTAAGACCGCATCGATGATTGGGAGAGGCGCGATGGGAGTGATCAACCGGCTGGCTGCCGCGCTCTTCGGCAAGGCGAACGAGATCGAGACACGCGCCGCGCTCGGCGTCTTCATCGACGAACGATCATCCTTCCTCTCCCAGAAGTGCATCGTCGAATTCTCCCGCGTCAGGGCAGGGGTCTACTGGCAGAAGCTGTTCTCGGAAGTGGAGTTCCAGTCGGAGCTGACGCGTTCCACCTGGCGGGCCTATCCCGCCTGCATGGCGATGGTGGCGGAGATGGTCGAGGGCGCGATGCGGGAGCATGCCGGCCTCCGGCAGCGGCAGCTGCCCCAGGCGATCGAGCGTCTCTGCGAGGAGATAGTGTCGAAGTACCCGGTGCCCGACGGTGAGGGGCCCAATTTCTGGGCGCGCGGCCTGGCGATGGTGCGCAAGCAACTGGATGACGCACAGGGATCAGCGCCGCGGCCGGTCCGCGAAATGCCCAAGCCGATGGCGCGGGCGGTGTTCGACGTCATGCCCATGCACAAGAACGTCATCACCAACGATTACGACTACATCTTCAACAATCTGCGGATGAACCTGCTCCGGGCGCACGACGATTTCATCCGCCAGGCACGCTACCCAGGGCTGGTCGACGACCTTCTCGGTCCGGGCTGAGCAACTCGCTGCGGCCGGGTCAGTGCTGGCAGGCGTCTTCGTCCCCGTCGTCGAGCGCGGCCTCATGATACCAGGCGCTGCCGAGCGCGGCGGCGGCGGCACGGCGGGCGCGCAGTTCGGCCTCCACCGCCTTGGCATCGAGGGGGCGATGTGCCGAGGCTGCTGCCTTCGGCCGAAGCACGAAGATCTTTGCGGTTTCGCGGCTGAGGTTGGCGGCCATCGTCCTCGCCTTTCTTGTTGTCGAGCCGTCTTCGACTCGTGTTCTTCAGTTGGTGAATAGTGTAGGTGCTGCTGATCAAATAAGCAAGATGCCTAATTATTGATCAAATAATAGGCGGCTCGCCTGGCTGCGCATTTGGGGCGCAGCTTTCCGCGATCTCGACTTCCAAAACGCGCGGCACAGCAAATCGTCGCAGGCTCCTGCTGAAAATTGTTGCGATTCAGAATGTTGCGCGGCGATTGCGCAGTCTTTCCGGCGCCGCCCGGCCGATGGCGCGTCAGTTGGCACGCGCCTTGCGTAGAGATTCGCGGGAGATCGGCCGGTGGCCGGTCGTCAAGCTTGCGCCAAGAGAGGCATGAATGACGAAATACAAGCTCGAATACATCTGGCTGGACGGCTACACGCCCGTCCCGAACCTGCGCGGCAAGACGCAGATCAAGGAGTTCGCGTCGTTCCCGACGCTTGAGCAGCTGCCGCTCTGGGGCTTCGACGGCTCGTCCACCATGCAGGCCGAGGGGCATTCGTCGGATTGCGTGCTGAAGCCCGTTGCCATCTATCCCGACCCGGCCCGCAGCAACGGCGCACTGGTCATGTGCGAAGTGATGATGCCCGACGGCGTCACCCCGCACGCCTCCAACAAGCGCGCCACGATCCTTGATGACGAGGATGCGTGGTTCGGCTTCGAGCAGGAGTACTTCTTCTACAAGGACGGTCGCCCGCTCGGCTTCCCCGAGAGCGGCTATCCGGCCCCGCAGGGCCCCTATTACACCGGCGTCGGCTACAAGAATGTCGGCGACATCGCCCGCAAGCTGGTCGAGGAGCATCTCGACCTCTGCCTCGCGGCCGGGATCAATCACGAGGGCATCAACGCCGAGGTGGCGAAGGGTCAGTGGGAATTCCAGATCTTCGGCAAGGGCTCCCGCAAGGCCGCCGACCAGATCTGGATGGCACGCTACCTGCTGCTGCGCCTGTGCGAGACCTACGGCATCGACATCGAGTTCCACTGCAAGCCGCTCGGCGACACGGACTGGAACGGTTCGGGCATGCACTGCAACTTCTCGACCAAGTACATGCGCGAAACCGGCGGCAAGGAGTACTTCGAGGCGCTGATGGCGCAGTTCGACAAGAACCTGATGGACCACATCGCGGTGTATGGCCCGGACAACGACAAGCGCCTGACCGGCAAGCACGAGACGGCACCGTGGAACAAGTTCTCCTACGGCGTGGCGGACCGCGGCGCGTCGATCCGCGTCCCGCATTCCTTCGTCAACAACGGCTACAAGGGTTATCTCGAGGATCGCCGCCCGAACAGCCAGGGCGACCCCTACCAGATCGCTTCGCAGGTGCTGAAGACCATCTCGGAAGTGCCGCTTGGCGCCGCGAAGAAGGCCGCTGCCTGACGGCAGGTCACAGACAACAGATCGAGGCCCGGCGGCGACGCCGGGCCTTTTTCTCTTCGGGGCTTCCCAATCTGAGCCGCGTTCAGTTTCGCTTCGCGAGCTTCTGCCAGGCCAGATACAGTCCGGCCAGAACGCCGATAATGATCGCGTTCGCCAGCACGCCGACGCCGATCGCCATAGTGAGATCGCCTTCGCCGGCGCTGGTTGTGTTGGCGATGAGCACCGCCACGAACACAATGCCCAGCAGCAGCGGAATCGCTCGCCCCGTCTGTCCCTGCGTCTGCAGCGTCGTGAATGCCAGCGCGACAAGAAGGCCGATCCGGAACGGGTCGGACAGTTGCATCAGGAGAAGTTCGGTGAAGCTCATCGCCTGAGCTAGTCGAATTTGCCGCTCCTGACGAAACGAAAAAGCCGGGTCTCCCCGGCTTTTCCATGGTTCGGATCGGTCGTCGGGCTCAGACCGAATAATACATGTCGAACTCGACCGGATGCGGGGTCATCTCGAAACGCATGACCTCAGCCATCTTCAACTCGATGTAGGCGTCGATCTGGTCGTCGTCGAACACGCCGCCGGCCTTCAGGAAGCCGCGGTCCTTGTCGAGCGACTGCAGCGCCTCGCGCAGCGATCCGCAGACCGTCGGGATCTTCTTCAGTTCCTTCGGGGGCAGGTCGTACAGGTCCTTGTCCATCGGCTGGCCGGGATGGATCTTGTTCTTGATGCCGTCCAGGCCGGCCATCAGCAGCGCCGCGAAGCCGAGGTAGGGGTTGGCGCCCGGATCGGGGAACCGGACCTCGACGCGCTTCGACTTCGGCGAGGAGCCGAAGGGGATGCGGCACGACGCGGAGCGGTTGCGCGCCGAATAGGCGAGCAGCACCGGGGCCTCATAGCCTGGCACCAGCCGCTTGTAGGAGTTGGTCAGCGGGTTCGTGAAGGCGTTGACCGCCTTGGCGTGCTTGATGACGCCGCCAATGAAAAACAGGCAGTTCTCCGACAGGCCCGCATACTCGTTGCCCGCGAAGGTCGGCTTGCCGCCCTTCCAGATCGACATGTGGACGTGCATGCCCGAGCCGTTGTCGCCGAAGATCGGCTTCGGCATGAAGGTGGCCGTCTTGCCGTAGGCATTGGCGACCTGGTGCACGACGTACTTGTAGATCTGCATCTTGTCGGCGTTGCGGACCAGCGTGTCGAACTTCAGGCCGAGCTCGTGCTGGGCGGCCGCCACCTCGTGGTGGTGCTTCTCGGTGCGCACGCCCATCTCGCTGAGGACGGTGAGCATCTCGGAGCGCATGTCCTGCGCGGAGTCGATCGGAGGCACCGGGAAATAGCCGCCCTTGACGCGCGGCCGGTGGCCCATGTTGCCAGTCTCGTAGTCGGTGTCGTCGTTGGACGGCAGTTCGGTCGAGTCCAGCTTGAAACCGGTGTTGTACGGGTCGGCCTTGTACTTGACGTCGTCGAAGATGAAGAACTCCGCTTCCGGCCCGACATAGATGGTGTCGCCGACGCCTTCCGACTTCATGTACGCCTCGGCCTTCTTGGCCGTGCCGCGCGGGTCGCGGTTGTATGCCTCGCCCGAGACCGGGTCGAGGATGTCGCACATCACAACCATGGTCGACTGCGCGAAGAACGGGTCCATGTGAACCGTCTCCGTGTCGGGCATCAGCACCATGTCGGACTCGTTGATGGCCTTCCAGCCAGCGATCGAGGAACCGTCGAACATGACACCGTCGGCGAACATGTCCTCATCCACCTCCACGACATCCATCGTGACGTGATGCATCTTGCCCTTGGGATCAGCGAAGCGCAGGTCGACGAATTTCACGTCGTTGTCCTTGATCTGCTTCATGATGTCTTTGGCTGTGGTCATTGGTCGTTTTTCCCTGATTGCTGCTCTTGGACCGATTTTGTGTTCTTGCTCAGACCGCGTCGATGCCCGTTTCGCCGGTGCGGATGCGGACGACTTCCTCGATATTCGAGACGAAGATTTTCCCGTCGCCAATCCGGCCAGTCTGGGCCGCCTTGCGGATCGCGTCGATGGCCGCCTCGACGCTCTCGTCGCCCAGCACGACTTCGATCTTTACCTTTGGAAGGAAGTCGACGACGTATTCTGCGCCTCGATAGAGTTCCGTATGGCCCTTCTGCCGGCCAAATCCCTTGGCCTCCGTCACGGTAATTCCCTGCAGGCCGACCTCCTGCAGCGCTTCCTTGACCTCATCCAGCTTGAACGGTTTGATGATCGCTTCGATCTTCTTCATCGGCAATGGCCTCCACCAGTCACGGAAGGTTTTACCTTGCCGCTTCGCCGCATGAAATGCAGGAAGTGTGCCAGTCCACGGAGAGCTGACGCGATAGTCTCGCCGGTACGGATTTTGGGTGCATTTGGCGAATTCGCGCCGTTTTCTTGGGCGTTTGCGGCTCCAATTCGCCAACTGACCACGAAGCAGGCAAAATCATTCGCGTAATCATTGTGCATACTGCATACAATTTAGGCATTTGATGTGTTTGCGCCGCTCGAACCTGCGAGGCTATGGTCATTGCAGGCGGTAAGATGGCGCACGAAGTCCTGACACCGGAAGAGATGGCGCGAGCGGACCGCCTGGCGATTGCCGCGGGTCCGCTGGACGGCTACGGGCTGATGCTGCGCGCGGGCACCGCCGTCGCACACGAGATCCTGCTGCGATTCGCAGACGCGCCACGCATCTCCGTCCTCTGCGGTCCAGGCAACAACGGCGGCGACGGCTATGTCGTGGCATCGCTGTTGCGGGAAGCCAGTGTCCCGGTCGATCTGTATGCGCTCGGTCCGCCGCGTTCCGGCTCTGACGCCGCCATCGCCGCGCGCGCCTGGGACGGCTTGATCGAGCCGCTGGCTTCGTTTCGGCCGACAAAGGGCGAAGTCGTCGTCGATGCCCTGTTCGGGGCCGGCTTTTCCCGTGAGCTGGACGGCGATGCAGCCGCTGCCGTCCAAGCCTGCCGCGCCGCAGGCGCCCGCGTCGTTGCCATCGACGTGCCGAGCGGTGTCGACGGCACGACGGGAGAAGCTGGCGACGATGCCTTCACGGCCACACTCACCGTCACCTTCGTCCGGCCGAAACCCGGCCACCTTCTGCAGCCGGGACGACGGTTCTGCGGCGAGGTCGTGGTCGCCGACATCGGCATCGGCGACGACGTGATCCGTGAAGTCGGATCGCGCCTAAACAGCAATGCGCCGTCGCTATGGCTTGCCGACTTCCCGGTTCCCGTGGACGACACCCACAAGTACCGGCGCGGGCATGTCGCCGTTTTCTCCGGCGGCATCGCGGCGACCGGGGCGGCGCGCCTGTCGGCCCTCGCGTCGGCGCGCGCCGGGGCAGGGGCGGTAACCATGCTTTCGCCGCCCGATGCGATCGCCGTCAACGCCGCGCATCTGACGTCCGTGATCCTGCGCAAGGCAGGGTCGATGGAGGACGTGGATGCGTTCCTCGCGGATCGCGAACCGTCTGCGATGGTGTTCGGGCCGGGGCTCGATTCGAAACCCAAGGTCGGCCAGTTCCTCGTCGATCTGGTCGGCCGGCTCGACGCGTCGACAACCGTCGTCGTCGACGCGAGCGCGCTGACGTCCCTGGCGAGCGAGCCGCAACCATTGTTCGATGCGATGCGGCGTCCGAACGGAGCGCGGCTTGTCCTGACACCGCATGACGGCGAGTTCGCGCGCCTCTTCCCGGACCTTGCGAGCGTGTCGTCCAAGGTCGAGCGCGCGCGCGCCGCAGCCGCCCGTGCCCGTTGCGTGGTGATTCTGAAGGGGCCCGACACGGTGATCGCCGACCCCGACTGCCGGGCAGCGATCAATGTCAACGGCACGCCGCTGCTGGCGACGGCGGGTTCGGGCGACGTTCTTTCTGGCATCGTCGCGGGCCTGGCCGCGCAGCGCATGCCGCCGTTCGAGGCGGCCTGCGCGGCTGTCTGGCTCCATGCAGCAGCGGCGACGGACTTCGGGCCCGGCCTGATCGCCGAAGATTTGCCGCAAGCACTGCTTCCTGTATTGCGGCGGCTACACGCGATGCGGGGCGGAGACACAGGCAGATGACAAGCCGCTTGCTCTTGGCATGGCTGGCCATGCTGCTGGTGCTTCTGGTGCCGGCAAGGGCGGAAGGCCCGGTGCTCTTTGTCGATGACCCGGCAGTACTTTCCGCGCTCGACGCCAGGGGCTTCGGCTTTTCGCAGGTGTTCGGTGTCGACGGCGAGGGCGACCTGGCGACGCTTGACGCCTCGTCCCCCGCCTACCGCACGATCGTCCTCACCATCGGCGCAGACCTCGCCGAGCTTCGGAGCGAGATCAATGACGGCGGCCGTTCGCTGGATGAATTCACCACGGCCGAAACCGGCCGTATCATGGACCTGCGCTGGCTGACGGCGGCCGAGGCACGGATGAGGCTGGTCGGTGTCGTCAATCGGCTCGATCGCCGCGACTTCCATGCGCTTCGTGGAGAGGCCGGATGCGGCGAGGTCCGGTTGATCTATCGGCTGGCCTACAGTTTCAGGAAGAACGGCAAGGGCAAGACTTTGTCGTCGCGCATGCCGTTCAATCTCAACGCCGTCTACGATGTCCTGCCCGACGCCGACGGCGGCTGCACTGGCGTCGCCGGCCGCTGGACGCCGCAGATCGACGAGAAGGTCGACGCCGGCTGGCTGGCTGGCGGGCCGCTCGATCCGTCGGAACTCGAGTTCCGGCAATTCGAACTCAATGCTCAGGTCGTCAGGTTTCCGTCCGGCCAGGAGCCTGAATTCGGCGGGCAGGCGGTCTATCTCATGCGTATTTTCGGGCTCGACGGCGAGACCGCGACCGAACTGCCGCTGGAGAACACGCCCGACGCTGCTCGGCTGAAGGACGACGCTGCGCTGGCCGGGGACCTAGCGGATTATTTGCGTGAGAGCATCGGCGAAATAGACAGCGGCGTCTACATGCTGCCGGAGCGCTTTCTGGCCCGCAAGATCGTCTCATGGTCGACTTTCGGTGCCGCTCGCACGGTCAATCATCCCTTCGCGGATTTGTTTCCCGCCTCCACCTTTGCGGACGTCGATCTGGGCGGCCGGACGCTTGTGCATTCGCCCGATGGGTTGCTGGCGCGGTTGGACAACGGAACCTGCCAGGGATGCCATCAGTCGAGCGGCACCGCCGGGTTCCATTTCATCGGGCTGGACGACGAGCAGACGTCGCCGCTGAACAAGGTCGAGGTCGGCATCTCGCCGCATTTGCACGCCGAACTGCCGCGTCGCGCCGCCTATGTCCGCGCTCTCGCTTCAGATCGGGAGCCCAACCGCTTCAGGCCGCTCTCCTTCGCCCCGCCCGCGGTCTGGCCGGACGATGGTTCGCCGCCGCGCTACGACGAGGCTGAAGCCGCGATGCCTTGCATCGCCGAGGAGGACCAGGCGCACCTTGGCGCGGGATGGACCTGCGGCGGCGCAACGGTCTGTACCCCGCTCGCAGCCACTCCGGGCCTGCCGGTACGCCTGTCGCAATGCCTGCTGCCATCCGAGAGCAGGCAGATGTTCTCGGGCCATCCCTGCCTCGCCGGCCCGGTGACCGCCGACTCGGGACTGCCGTTCACCGACCGCTACGCGCTGACCCAGTTCACGGCTTTTGCCGAAAAGGCGTCGGCCCGTGACTACACATGCCGGCCGCCGCGCATCGGCGTGCCGGGCGGCATGGCCTACCGCCAGTGCGACGAGAAGGATCGCGCCTTCAAGGCGTTAGCTCCCGGCAAGCCGCTGCCGCGCGAGATATGCGGCCTCACGGGCGGGAAGAAATTCGACATCTGCGTCTCGAGCGGCAATTTCGACCAGTGCCTCGCCGGTGCGGTGCAGCGCGGAAACCGCGCCGCCTGCTCGGCCGACCGCTTTTGCCGCGACGACTATATCTGCCAGGCGTTTCCGGCCGACACGCCGAACGTCGGCAAGGTCGAGGGCGTCGGTTTCTGCTCGCCGACCTACTTCGTGTTCCAGATGCGCATCGACAACCACGCTACGCCGTGGGAAAGCGAGGCCGACCGGTCGCTGGGAGACGACCAGCCGATCTACCGGTCCGTCGAGGTCGGGCCCGGAGAGGATCCGGACGACCTGTGGTAGCCACCGGCGAGCCGCAGCGCTCACGACTGTCAGGAGAGAGTACGCGTTGAGGATCATGCTTGTTTCGGGCGGGGGGTTTCAGTACCTCGCAGGCGTCATCCCGGCCATGGAGAGGCTGGGTGCGGTCTACAAGAACCTGAGCCTTGATCCGCTGACGCAGCCGGCCCCGAATTGGGTGCCGCGTGCGTTCCGGCGCTATTACGTCGATGAAAAGTCGCTCGCCGCCTACCGCGCCGAGATCGAGGCGTTCCGGCCGGATGTCGTGCATGTCACCGGTCTCAGGCATTTCCTGATCAGGATGATCAAGGCGCTCAAGCCGTACCCCTCGATTGCCCTGGCCTATGAGCGGATCTCGACCGGCGGCATCAGCGTTCTCAGCCCGCTCGACCCCTACCTGTTCAATCATCCGAGGCTCGACCGGTTCGTCGTCCCGTCGAAGGCGACGATCAACAACTGGATGGGCGGGCGATATACGCGAGGGTTGGTCCGCCGCGACCGGATCGAGCCCATGCACTATGCCTTCGAGCTTCCGGCGCCGACCTCGGCGGAGGAAAAGCGGGCGCTGCGCGAGCGCCTCGGTCTCGACCCCGACGCCTTCATCGTTGGCACGGTCGCCTATGTCCGGCCATGGAAGAATGTCGAGTTCACGGCGGAGGCGGTGCGCGGCGCGAAGACCGACCGGCCGATCATGATGGCCGTGGTGGGTGGCAGCGGCGCGAACCCGGCCTACGAGGCGAAGGTGCGCGCGGCGGGCGGGGATCGCCTGAAGATGCTGGGCATCATCCCCCAGGCGCACAGGATCATGCCGGCCTTCGACCTCTACGTGACGCCGACGGCGCTGCCGGGCGAGAGCTTCGGCATGTCGTTCGCCGAGGCGATGGCGCATGGCGTGCCGGCGATCACCATGAACTACGGCGCGTCGGCCGAGATCTGCGAGCACGGCTTCACCGGATACGCGCTTCCCGAGTCGGTGCCGGTCTGGCGCCGGCATATCGAGGAACTGGCGAACGACCCGGAGAAGCTCGCGCGGATGGGCCAGGCGGCCAGGCTGCGGATTGCCGAGCGCTTCTCGCCCGAAGTCAGGGCGCTCGACTACTGGCGCATGTACTCGACCGCGATCGAGGAGCGCCGCTCTGGGCGCTAGCCGACGCGCTCCATGAAGGCCTGCGCGCCCTGCGGCGCGCGCAGCTTGCCCTCGTGGATGATGTAGACGAACACGTCGCGCGGCTCCTTCTTCGGCTTGGCGTCCGGGTCGGCGTAGGGCAGGTCGTCGGGCTGGCCGCCCTCGGCCCAGAGCTTGGCGCGCGCCGCCCAGCGGTCCAGATCCTTCGGCCTGTAGGCGGTGGGGATGTCGTCCTCGCCCTTCTGGAGCCGGGCGTAGACGAAGTCGGCCGTGACGTCGGCGAATTCCGGGTAGTCGTGGTGGTGGGCGTAGCAGATCGCCATGCCGTGCCTGCGGGCGAGCGCGACGAATTCCGGGACGGCGAAGGTCGGGTTGCGGACCTCCAGCGCGTGGCGGAGTTTCAGGCCGGCATGTTTCGCCGGCAGGAGCTTCAGGAACGCCTCGAAATCGTCCGGCTCGAATTTTTTCGTCGGCGCGAACTGCCAGACTATGGGTCCGAGCTTGGGACCGAGTTTCTCCAGCCCCTGGCCGAAGAATTTCGCGAGCGACTCACCGGCTTCGGCAAGCACCTTGCGGTTGGTGACGAAGCGGTTGCCCTTGATCGAGAAGACGAAACCGTCGGGCGTCTCGGCGTTCCACTTGGCGTAGGTCGAAGGCGTGAAGCCGGAATAATAGGTGCCGTTGACCTCGATCGTCGGCACGGCCCGCGAGGCGTATTCCAGCTGCTTCTTCTTAGCGAGCTTGTCCGGGTAGAAGGTGCCTTCCCACGGCTCGAAGGTCCAGCCGCCCATTCCTGCCCTGATGGTTCCCGACGTCATGCTGGCGGCTCCTCGAATGCGGGCGGCACGATGCGTTCCGGCCCCGGGTTTGTCCACCCGGAAACCGGCTGCTGCTGACAGGAGCGGGGAGCCGCGTCAGCTCGGGTGCGGCTGCTCCAGCGCCTCCATGGCCAGTTCGTGCGAGGAGGCCAGCACGTCGTCGACCTCGTGCGCCGGCCGGCGGCTGTTCGACGTTCTCCTCCCCGGCGGCGGGCCGAGACGCAGCGGCCAGAGGCGCGTCTTGCGCGCCTTGGAAGAAATCTGTCGGGATTGCCAGCGCGCGAAGCGTTTCGCCTGCGCCGGCAGATCATCCAGCGCGCGGGCGAGCGCATCGAGCCGCAGCGACAGGCGCGTCGCATCGATCGGGTCGAAAGGCGAGGGCGGGATCCAGACGGGGACGGGTCGCCGGTCGGTGTAGCCCGGCACGCAGATGCGCGGCAGATCGCGCAAAGGAATGCTTCGACGCGCGGGGCGGCGCAGGCGGTCGAAGAGCGGGAGGGCGAGCCTGCCTCTTGTCGCCCTGCCGGCGCGCAGCGACGGTTTCGTTGCATCGGCGGTGCCGGCCTGGAACTGGGCAGAGGCGCCCGCCAGATGGTGCGCCAGCGCGATGATGAGCCGACGCGCGGCGGATTCGGCCGGGCGCAGGAGGCGCAGGACGGCGCGGTGAAGCCTGCGGGGAAGAGTGGTGGGACGCTCGGCCAGACGCGCGAGATCGACAAGCCCCGCGAGGATGGCCTTCAGTGCCATCCGGTTCCGCTCGATCGCCCACTGCCCGTCCATTGCCGTCTCCGAACCCTTCCGGGTGGATTAGCGCACGGGTTCGGGAGACGTGGACAAATGCTCGGCGCGGTTGCGGCCGGTCAGCCCTTCCGGCGCGTCAGGCGCTCCAGCGAATCCACGATCAGGTCGCAGAATTTCGGGTGGTCGAGCTTCATCGCGACGGTGTGCCGGAAGTTCTGCTGTTCCATCGCGGTGCCGCCGAAATGGTGCATGCCGCCCATCTTCTCGAAATTGCAGACGGTCATGCCCTTGGTCCAGCGGCCGGCGGTCTCGACCCGGACGTCGGCCTTCTCGGTGGTGAAGACGGTGGGGTCGATCATCGCCGCGACGCAGCAGGCATCGTGCACGGCGGGATAGGGGATCTGCAGCAGGCCGCCATGCGTCGTGTCGATGAACTCCCAGATGTCGAGGATGAATTTGGCGATGGAGCCGCCGACGGCGCGGACGCGGTCCTGCAACTCCGGGGTCGCCAGCGCCTGGTGGGTCAGGTCGAGGCCAACCATGGTGACGTCCCAGTCGGCGCGGAAGACGACATCGGCGGCCTCGGCGTCGGCATAGACGTTGAATTCGGCCGCCGGCGTGATGTTGCCGCGCGTGAACGCCCCGCCCATCGCAACGATTTTCTTCACGCGGCCGACGATCCGCGGCTCCTTGCGGGCGGCGAGCGCAATGTTGGTGTAGGGGCCGACCGGCACCAGCGTGACCGTCTTCGGCTCGTGCGCCATCACGGTGTCGATGATGAAGTCGACGGCGTGGCGCGGGTCGAGGTCGAAGGAGGCGGGCGGCAGTTCGGGGCCGTCGAGGCCGGTCTCGCCGTGGATCTCGACGGCCAGCACCTGGTCGGCCAGCATCGGGCCGGGCGAGCCCTTCGCGACCGGCACCTCGATGCCGTAGGCGGTGCAGGTCGAGAGCGCGTTGCGCGTGGTGTTCTCGACATTGTGGTTGCCCGAGACGGTGGTGATGCCGAGCAGGTCGATCGCCGGATTGCCGGCCGCCAGCAGGATGGCGATCGCGTCGTCGTGCCCGGGATCGCAGTCGAGGATGATCTTTTCCATGGGTATGCCTGCAGTTGGTGTCACGGAAGCTCTATCTCCCCCCTTGCGGGGGAGAAAGCGATTTCGGCATCTTGGCGAGCGGGCTTGCACCCGAAAGCACTTTGCCCTTCGGGCTTGCGCGAGCTAAGTGCCAGAAATCGCAAGAGAGGGGCTTCTCTGGTTCACCGTCTCGTACCGCCACGCCATCGGAACTTCGCGCGCACCATGCGTGGCGACGCAACGAAGGCCGAGAACATACTGTGGCAAGCCCTGCGCGGGAGGCAGCTCGAAGGTCTGAAGTTCAAACGGCAGGTGCCGCTAGATGGCTACATTATCGACTTCGTATGCTTCGATGCGAAGCTGATCGTCGAGGTCGATGGCGGCCAACATTCCGGGTCTCGCTCGGATGTGGAGCGGGACCGCTATTTCGAGAGCCAGGGGTTTCGCACGCTGCGATTCTGGAACGACGACCTGGAGAAGAATGCCGACGGAGTATGCCGGCACATTCTGATGGTTGCGCGCGGTGAGGCTTGATCGACAAGCCCCTCTCTTGCGATTTCTAGCACTTAGCATCGCGTTCTCTTCGCCCTTCAGGCTCGACGCGTTGCTAAGCTGCTGAAATCGCTTTCTCCCCCGCAAGGGGGGAGATGGGTACCGCGAATGCCCGGGAGAGGAGACTGATCTGATGGCGCGGAAGACATTCAAGCCGGACCGCGGCTACACTCAGGCGTTTTCGTCTGGCGCAACGACGCGCCGCGTTTCATTTCCGTGAGAAGGAGCAACGACGGTGAAGAAAGAGCCTATCGCTCTGCCGGCTGATCCCCCCGACGCGGAGGATTTCGATACGACGGCCGAAGGACTCGAACGGGGTCAGCGGGCGCGGTTGACCCGGACCACGCGCACCGCGCTCGGCCTGTCACAGGCCGAATTCGCCGGACGCTTCATGGTGCCGGTCGGCACGTTGCGCGACTGGGAGCAGGCCCGCGTTAGCCCGCCCGATTTCGCCATCGCCTATGTGAAGGTGATCGGGAAGTATCCAGAGATGGTGGCGAAGGCGGTGGCGTGACCGGGAATGAGTGCACTGTCACCGTCATTCTTCGCAGTTTGATAACCCGCCAAGTCTCGAACTTAGTGTAGAAGCGGAAATCGTCGATACTCCAGCGCCCGGGCAGCGCACGGCGAAGTCGTGGAATTGGAAGCCGCATGCGGCGTCCCGCAAAGAAAGGCGTGACAGTCTTAGAAACTGATTGTGACCAGAATTGCCTTAGTCTATATTCGTATTCCGAACAATTTAGCTGAACAATCGGAATATATATGTCGCGACCTGTTCGTATATTCCTCTCGTCGCCATCAGATGTCCTAGAAGAACAGGATGCTGTGAAGGCCCTTGTCGCTGAAATAAATGATGTAATCGCATTTCTCTCGCCACATCTCGATGTGAGGGTGGAATTGCTGAGATATCAAGACAACGTCTACCCCGACATAGGACGTGCCCAAGAAATCGTCGATCGTCAGATTCCGGACGATTATGAAATCCATCTGGGGATCATGTGGATGCGATGTGGAAGTCCGACGGGGACAGAACCCAGCGGTACGATACATGAATTCCGACAGGCAATGAAACGGCGGGAGCTTACTGGCCGCCCTATCATCATGTTCTACTTCTCGGAGGAACGGCCACCGGCACTTCCAACCAGACTGGAGGACATCGAGCAGCTCAGGGGGGTCATTATTTTCAAGGAGGAAATACAGAACATTGGGCTAACCGTGACGTACCCGAACCGCGCGAGTTTTCGCGAGCGTGTACGCATCGGCTTGCTACGCGCAATCGCCGACGTAGCGAAATCTACCGAACGGGCCCTTGGCCTGGGGAACGAAGGGACCACGAATGTTCAGAACCCCTCAGTTTCCGCGGCAATTAGGAAGATGGCCAGAGCTTATGACAATTTGCGCAAGACGATGAAGTCCGGCCCTGAGCGTACGCAGAAAATGAGCTCAATATTTGATGAAATGCGTGCTGAAGCTCCGTCTTCCAGATCGTACCTCTCCGAGTTATCGGTGAGCAGAAGCGCTGGTGAACGCCTTGGCGCCGTTGCCATTCTCTCGACATTTCCTGATCGCGATTATCTGGGTTGGCTGGCTGATCGGCTCGACCCCGAGGTAGAAACGCCGTTTGTAGGATTTCAGGCCGGCGCTGCCCTCCGTCAAGCCGTATTGAGTCTGGCGATGGATACTGAAACCGACTTGCGCGCATGTTTGACGAAAGCGCTGCAACTCGCCGAGCGCAACCCGAACGATCCTCCGCGGATCAACGTTCTCAAACAAGCACAGCGCGAACTGGAAATGAGGAAGCAGCGGCCGTCCGCATAACCTCGGGTCCCGCTAACTGCTCCGCTGCCACCTGCCTCTTCGGTCCCAGTCTGCGTCCTAACAGCTCAGACTGCGCGGTGTAACTGCGCTTCACTTTGACCACGTCTTCCGGCGTGCCCATGCGACGATCTCGCTGTCGCCGGCAAATCAATCGCAGGCAACCATCCTACCCGCATTGGACCAGAATCGCATCCACGACCGTGGCGACCGGCGCCGTTGCGTCGATGCTGATCGCGTCCAGCGGCATGTCCTCCTTCGTGGCGTGCAACCGAACAACCAAATCGCGCTCGACCGACCTCCCGCCGAACTCGTCTTCCGGCCTTCCGACCAGCCGCAGGTTCAGCGTGTCGAGGTCGACGTCGAGGACGAACACCTCGTCGAACAGGTCGATGAAGCGACCGTGGTTGCTGGAGTGGCCGCAGAAGAAGGTGATGGCGTTCTGCCGGTCGGCGGCCAGCGCCCGGACTTTGCCTTCGGGCCAGATCCAGTGTGCGTATCCCCACGCGATCCTGTCGGCCTCTCTTTCGAGCGGAGGGGCGGCTAGCGGTTCGCCCGTCTCGGGATCGCCGTAGAAGGCAAGCTCCCGGTCGCCGTGGACGACGTGATAGCCGCGCCGCTGGAATTCGTCGGCAACGGTGGTCTTGCCCGTGCCGGAACCGCCTTCGATCAGATAGTTGCGGATGGCCATGGTGGATTCTACTCGAAAAGCCGCTGCCGGGCTTCGCGGTCACCCCTCACCAGGCATGTCCAACCGAACTGCGAAAGGCAGTTCGGGGACATGCCATCCTCTCCCACAAGGGGCGAGGAAGGCTCAGCCGCGCCCGGCCCTCGGCTACGGCCTCGGGCGTTCGTCGCTTCAATCGACAAATCGCTGTCGATTGATCGGCCTTTGGCCGACCGCTCCTCACCCCACAAGGGGCGAGGAAGGCTACTCCGCCGCCACCCTTCTCTTCGCTCCCGGCCGCTTCTCCAGCAGCCCCTTGAGGAACTGGCCGGTGTAGCTGCGCTTGACCTTGACCACGTCCTCGGGCGTGCCGGTGGCGACGATCTCGCCGCCGCCGTCGCCGCCTTCCGGGCCGATGTCGATGATCCAGTCGGCGGTCTTGATGACTTCGAGATTGTGCTCGATAACCACCACCGTGTTGCCCTGCTCGACCAGTTCGTGCAGCACTTCGAGCAGCTTCGCGACATCGTGGAAATGCAGGCCGGTGGTCGGCTCGTCGAGGATGTAGAGCGTCTTGCCCGTGGCCTTGCGCGACAGTTCCTTGGCGAGCTTGATGCGCTGCGCCTCGCCGCCCGACAGCGTGTTCGCCTGCTGGCCGATGTGGATGTAGCCGAGGCCGACCTGGTTCAGCGTGACCAGCTTGTCGCGCACGGCGGGCACGGCCGAGAAGAAGTCGACGCCTTCCTCCACCGTCATGTCGAGCACGTCGGCGATCGACTTGCCCTTGAACAGCACGTCGAGCGTCTCGCGGTTGTAGCGCTTGCCGTGGCAGACGTCGCAGGTGACGTAGACGTCGGGCAGGAAGTGCATCTCGATCTTGATGACGCCGTCGCCCTGGCAGGCCTCGCAGCGGCCGCCCTTGACGTTGAAGGAGAAGCGGCCGGGCTGGTAGCCGCGCGCCTTGGCCTCGGGCAGGCCGGCAAACCAGTCGCGGATCGGCGTGAAGGCGCCGGTGTAGGTGGCCGGGTTGGAGCGCGGCGTGCGGCCGATGGGCGACTGGTCGATGTCGATGACCTTATCGAGGAATTCGAGGCCCTCGATGCGGTCGTGGTCGGCGGGGTGCTCGCGCGACCCCATGATGCGGCGGGACGCGGCCTTGAACAGGGTCTCGATGAGGAACGTCGACTTGCCGCCGCCCGAGACGCCGGTGACGGCGGAGAACGTGCCGAGCGGGATCTCGGCGGTGACGTTCTTGAGGTTGTTGCCGCGTGCGCCAACAACCTTGATGCGCTTGCCCTTCTTGCCGGGACGGCGACTGTCGGGCGTGGCGATCTCCATCTCGCCGGAGAGATATCTGCCGGTCATGGAGTTCGGGTTGGCCATCACCTCGGCCGGTGTACCCTGCGCCACCACGCGGCCGCCATGGATGCCGGCGGCAGGACCGATGTCGACCACGTAGTCGGCCTGCAGGATGGCGTCCTCGTCATGCTCGACGACGATGACGGTGTTGCCGATGTCGCGCAGGTGCTTGAGCGTCACCAGCAGCTTCTCGTTGTCGCGCTGGTGGAGGCCGATGGAGGGCTCGTCGAGAACGTAGAGGACGCCGGTCAGGCCGGAGCCGATCTGGCTGGCGAGGCGGATGCGCTGGCTCTCGCCGCCGGACAGCGTGCCGGACGAGCGGGACATGGAGAGGTAGTCGAGGCCGACGTCGTTCAGGAAGCGCAGGCGCTCGCGGATCTCCTTCAGGATGCGGACCGCGATCTCGTTCTGTTTGGCGCTGAGCTGGGCGGGCAGCTCGGCGAACCAGGCGTTGGCCTTGCGGATCGACTGCTCGGTGACCTCGCCGATGTGCTTGCCGGCGATCCTGACCGCCAGCGCCTCGGGCTTGAGGCGGAAGCCCTTGCAGGCGGGGCAGGGGGTCGCCGACATGAAGCGCTCGATCTCCTCGCGCATCCAGGCGGATTCGGTCTCCTTCCAGCGGCGTTCGAGGTTGGGGATCACGCCCTCGAACGTCTTGGTCGTCTTGTAGGCGCGGAGCCCATCGTCGTACTGGAAGGCGACTTCCTTCTCGCCGGTGCCGTGCAGGATGGCGGAACGGGCCTTCTCGGAAACATCCTTCCAGCGGTCGCCCAGCTTGAAGCCATAGGCCTTGCCCAGCGCCTCCAGGGTCTGGGAGTAGTAGGGCGAGGTCGACTTGGCCCAGGGCGCCACCGCGCCGTCGCGCAGCGACAGGTTCTCGTCGGGCACGATCAGGTCGGGGTCGATGGCGCGCTGCGAGCCGAGACCATCGCAGGTCGGACAGGCGCCGGCCGGGTTGTTGAAGGAAAAGAGCCGCGGCTCGATCTCGGGGATGGTGAAGCCGGAGACAGGGCAGGCGAATTTCTCCGAGAACAGGATGCGCTCGTGCGTCTCGTTCTTCGACTTGTAGGCGGACTCCGACGCGGTTTCTTCGGCCGGCAGCGGCCTGTCGGCGAATTCGGCAACGGCCAGGCCGTCGGCCAGCTTCAGCGCCGTTTCCATGGAGTCGGCGAGCCGCGCGGCGATGTCGGCGCGGACCACGACGCGGTCGACCACGACGTCGATGTCGTGATTGTACTTCTTGTCCAGCGCCGGCACGTCGCCGATCTCGTAGAACGTGCCGTCGACCTTGACGCGCTGGAACCCCTTCTTCTGGAGATCGGCCAGTTCCTTCCGGTATTCGCCCTTGCGGCCGCGGACCATCGGCGCGGTGATGAAGAGGCGGGTACCCTCGTCGAGCGCGAGCACGCGGTCGACCATCTGGCTGACCGTCTGGCTCTCGATCGGCAGGCCGGTCGCCGGCGAGTAAGGCACGCCGACGCGCGCGAAGAGCAGGCGCATGTAGTCGTAGATCTCGGTGACGGTGCCGACCGTCGAGCGCGGGTTCTTCGACGTGGTCTTCTGCTCGATGGAGATGGCGGGCGACAGGCCGTCGATCTGGTCGACGTCCGGCTTCTGCATCATCTCCAGGAACTGGCGGGCGTAGGCGGACAGGCTCTCCACGTAGCGCCGCTGGCCCTCGGCGTAGATCGTGTCGAAGGCGAGCGACGACTTGCCGGACCCGGACAGGCCGGTCATCACGACAAGACTGTCGCGCGGCAGGTCGAGGTCGACGCTCTTGAGATTGTGCTCGCGCGCGCCGCGAATGGAAATAAACTTGTGGTCGGCCATGCCGCGTCGCCGTCTCGCAATCATTCAGGGGATGGCAGGCTCAGAGGCCGGCCGGGTCCCAATGTAGGTATTTTCCCCGCGCCGTCGAGAGTAGGAGGCGGCGCGACGCATGGTCTAGTCGCGTTTCGCCACGGCGCACAGGAAAAAAGAACAAATATCGAACAATCCTGACAGCCTGATGGCAGGAAGGTGAGGCGGTTGACTTCGCGCCGGCCAGCAGGTGAATTCGACTTATGAGAGAGATGGGGCAGACAATGCAACGTACGATCGCCGCCGCCGCGCTGGCGCTGTGTACAATTCTTGTAGTGTTGGCGCCGACCCAGGCATTCGAGAACAAGACCGACCGGCCAGGCGGCGACTACACCAATTTCGAGATCGTCGTGCCGAAATCGGGGCTCATCGTCTCGACGCCTACGCTGTGCGAGTCACGGTGCAAGAGCGAGCTGAAATGTGTTGCCTGGACGCTCGTCGCCCCCGGAATCCAGGGCCCGAACGCGCGATGCTGGCTGAAGAATACCATTCCCGCCAAGCGGCCTTGCGCCCACTGCACGTCCGGCGCCTTCACGCAGCGTAGCCTGATGAAGAGCTTCTAAGCGGAATCCGCTACGGGTCGCCCGCCTGCATCGAAATTCGGCGTTCACATTTTCAGTATTGTCCAATTTTCCGGTTGACCTTGGGTGAGGGCGGGCGCAGATTCGGCCTGTCGATCGACGTGGAGCGCAGAGAGCCATGGTTCTCAGGCTGCTCTCCGAGGCAGAAGCCGCCCGCGAGACGCCGCAGGCACGGATCGTAGCGTCGCCGACATCACTGCAACGGACGAAAGGATGAGGCATGACCCCGCCGGACAGTCCCCATAGGCTTCGCAGATAGCGAAGCCGCGGCAGGCACGGGTGCAAAGAACCCGGCCAAGTCCTGTCGTTCAACCGACAATCAGAGACTGCAGTCGGACCGTCGGCACGTGCCGCGTGGCGTCCGAAATGAAAGCCGGCAAGATTGTTCCGGCAGGCGAATGAAACATTCGCCGTGGCCCTGCGCGACCTGACAGTCCGCAGGGCCTTCGTTTTTGTCGCGCTTGACGCTTGTGTTCGCAAGAGACAGTCGTTAGAACAAAGTAGGAACAAAATTGGTGTGGACAGCTCTTGCGTTACGGGGGCGAGTTGATGGCGTTCGGCCTATAGGTGACCGGCCCGAAAGATGCCGGTCGAGATACAGCCGGCAGGGGCGCGATTTTTTGACAGGAAGCGGTGGCGGAACCGAGGTCCGGCGCCAGTTTAGGACAAGCGGAGAAGAACGATGGCAGGCAGCGTCAACAAGGTCATTCTGGTCGGCAATCTCGGGGCGGATCCCGAAATCCGTAGGCTCAATTCAGGCGATCCGGTCGTCAATATCCGCGTCGCCACGTCCGAGACATGGCGCGACAAGAACTCGGGCGAGCGCAAGGAGAAGACCGAGTGGCATAACGTCGTGATCTTCAACGACAATCTCGCCAAGGTGGCCGAGCAGTATCTGAAGAAGGGCATGAAGGTCTACGTCGAGGGCCAGTTGCAGACGCGCAAGTGGCAGGACCAGCAGGGCCAGGACAAGTACACGACGGAGATCGTGCTTCAGAAGTTCCGTGGCGAGCTCCAGATGCTCGACGCGCGCGGGCAGGGGGGCGGCGACGTCGCCTATTCAGGCGGCGGCGGTCGTTCGGATTTCGGTCAGTCGGGACCGGCAGAGGATCGTGGAGGTCGTGGCGGCGGTGGCGGTCGTTCGGGCGGCTTCAGCGGCGGCGGCGGTGGCGGTTCGTCTCGGGACCTGGACGACGAAATCCCGTTCTGACGGCCGGCGTGAGGACAGGCTCAGGGCATGTGCCAATGGTGCGGAGTGCCCGGCTTTGCGTCGGATGACGCTTCGGTGATTGACCGACCGGCCGAGCGGCTGGTCGGCTTCACCTGGGAAGGAAGCTATTCGGATGCGATGGCCGGCGCTACGCTCGATGTCCTGAGGCGCGCGCAGAGTTTCGCCGGACAGGCGGGTGGCCTCTGGCTCGGACCGCTGGTGGCTCTGAGTTCGATCGACGGGCCGGAGCGGTTCCGGTTCTTCGCAGGCACGGACGGGCTGGCGGAAGGGCAAGGCGCGACGCTGCGCGAATGCACGGCCGGTCGCTATGCCACGACCTGGCATGGCGACGGCGACGTGCTCGACCGATACGAGCGCCTGCTCGACTGGATGCGCGCCGCCGGCCATCGCTGGAACAAGAGCGCGATGCATCACCGCGAGGAATATCCGCTGCATGCCGACCTGTCGGCGCCGCCGTCGATGCGGCTGATGCTGCCGATCGCTGAGTGATCGCGGGGCGGGGTTGGCAGGTCGGCGCCTACTCGCTGCCTGGCAACGGGCAGAAGAGGCTGCCCGCGTTACCTGTCCATCACATACGTTTCACCCGGAAAGCGAGCGCGTCGGCATTCGGGAAGCGTTCTCCCACGTAAACGGCAACAAGGCGGTCAGCGGTGCTGGAGCGCGAGCAGGGCGCGTTCGTAGAGTGGGACCTGGCGAACGAACCAGTCGATGGCGCGGGGCCAATTCGCCCTGTCCTGCATGTCGGCGCGCAGCCCTGTGCCGAGCGGGAAATAGGTGCCGAGCCGGAGATCGTCCCGTTCGAGGGCGATCGCAAGGGACTCGCGGTACGGGAAGAGGAATTCGCGGATCAGCGCGGTGCGGACGCCGCGCGCGCCCCGGACGAATACGCCGGCGCTGCCGTTGGCGACATAGAGTGCGACGACCAGCGGCATCGGGCCGACGAACAGCCAGCGGGAATGCTCGGTGCCGTATTCGGTGCGGGCGAAAAGGTCGGGTGCCTGCGCCGCCAGATGGGCCCAGAAGGCTCGCCTGTGCGCGTACAGGTCGGAGATCATATCGGCATAGTCACGCCGCCATGAGGGCGCGCACGCCGTCGGCCACGAACTGGATGGCAAGTGCCGCGAGAATGACTCCCAGCAGCCTGGTCAGGATAGAGCGGCCGGTATGGCCGAGGAAACGGTCGACGCGCTCGGCGAGAAGGAACACCAGGTAGGTCAGCGCGATGCCGAGGAAGATGATCGCGACAAGCGCCGTCTGCGCCATCCAGCCCCCAAAGGAACCCGACAGGAGCACTGTCGCCGAGATGGCGCCTGGCCCGGCGATCAGCGGGATCGCCAGCGGAAAGGCGGCGATGTTGTGGATCATGTCCTTGGTGATCGCTGCGTCGGCCGACTTCTCCTTGCGGTCGTTGCGTCGCTCGAACACCATCTCGAAGGCGATGTAGAAGAGCAGCAGGCCGCCGGCGACGCGGAAGGCCGGCAAGGTGATGCCGAAGACGCCGAGGATGGCGCCGCCGGCGACGGCGAAAAGCGCAAGCACCAGGAACCCGATGATCGAAGCGCGCAACCCGACCTGCTGGCGTTCGTCGCGGTTCATGCCGCGGGTCAGCGCCAGGAAAAGCGGAGCCAGACCGGGCGGGTCGATCGTGACCAGAATTGTCACGAAGGCATTGAACAGCACTTCGTAGCTGGGCACGGCGTCCTCCCTGAGCGGAAGACAGTCGTACCCCGCCACACGCAATCCCGCCAGCGTCTTGGTCCCCGCGCAGGCCTCACTCCGTGCCGCAGAAGGCCTCGAGCCGGTAGCCGTCTGGATCGACGACGAAGGCGGCGTAGTAGTTGTCGCCGTAGCTTGTCCGCAGGCCGGGCGGACCGTTGTCCCTGCCGCCCGCGCCAAGCGCTGCGGCATGGAAGGCGTCGACGGCCTGGCGGGAGGGAGCGGCGAAGCAGAAATGCAGGCCGGAAGAATTGTCGGCCGGCACCGGATTGGCCGCCTCGCCGATCCACAGGCCGACCGACCGCGCGCCGTAGCCCAGCGAACCCGGCGATCGGCTGAGGCAGGCGAGGCCGAGCGGCGCCAGCACCGCGTCGTAGAAGCGGCCGGAGATCGCGGCATCGCGCACGCCGATGGAGATGTGGTCGAACATGGTCTTTCCCTCTCGTTGATCGTTGACCGCGGCGCCGTCCCGGATGGGACCGGCGTGGTGTCAGGATGAGTGGGAGATAAGCGTCGCATCGCTTCTGGCGCTTGGGGAAAATTGCTAGATTGAGGCCATGACCAACAGCGTCAGCGTCATCGCGGAAGGTCCGGGCTGGTGGGTGGCCGACGTCGTCTGCAGCGCCGGGCCGACTGACCGCGCCTTCGAGGAACTGCATTCCACGGTCTGCGTGGCCGCGGTGACGGCCGGAACTTTCCGCTACCGGACACGGGCGGGAACTGCGATCACGTCGCCCGGCGCCGTCATCCTGGGCGAGGCGGGGCAGTGCTTCGAATGCAGCCACGATCACGGCCGTGGCGATCGGTGCCTTGCATTCCACTTCGCGCCGGCTTTGTTCGAGGTGGTCGCAGCCGATGTGCCCGGTGCGAGGAGCATGGGCTTCGGGACGGCGCGGCTGCCGCCTTCCGAGCGGATGCTCGGCCTGCTAGCCGAGGCGGAGGCAGCCCGTGACGATGCTGACCGGCAGGCGTTCGACGAGCTTGCCGTGCGGCTCGCCGGAGCGGCGCTGTCGCTGGCCGGCGGGGCGCAACCATCGCCGGCGCCGTCGGGCCGCGACCAGAAGCGCGTCGCGGATGCCTTGCGGCTGATCGAACTCGACGCCGAACGGCCGGTTTGCCTTGGCGACCTCGCCAGCGCGGCAGCGACGAGCCCGTACCATTTCGTCCGCAGTTTCAGCGCGGTGGCGGGCATGACGCCCTACCGGTATCTGCTCAGGACGCGCCTGCATCGCGCGGCGCTGCGGCTGGCGCGCTCGCAAGACGCCATCGGAACGATCGCCTACGACGCCGGCTTCGCCGACCTGTCGACCTTCAACCGGCGGTTCAGGCGGGTGATGGGCGAGACGCCGTCCGCCTGGAGGGCGCGAAAGCGCGGCCGGCCGGGCACTGCATAAGGCGGCGTCCGGGCCGCGTTTCGGCCATCTTTTCCACGAGGTTTTTCGGCCGTTCCGGGCGTTCGTCGCCCCCTGGCTACCAAGGATCTGAAAAGATTGCTGATTCCGGCGTTCTCAAAGCGCCGGACATCGACGCGTTTCCGGGTCGTCAGCTTGGTAGGAAAGCAGCCCGTCCTATATAAGGGTCAGATGATTCCAACAGTCATTCGTGAAGCGATTTGAGCGACCTGACCACACCGCGCGGGCCCGACGAGCCGTCCGGCATCGAACCGATCTCCATCATCGAGGAAATGCAGCGTTCATACCTCGATTACGCGATGAGCGTGATCGTGAGCCGCGCGCTGCCCGACGTGCGCGACGGGTTGAAGCCCGTGCATCGCCGCATCCTCTATGCCTCGTGGGAGAGCGGCTACCACTGGAACCGCAAGTATGTGAAGTCGGCGCGCCCCGTCTCCGACGTGATGGGTAAATACCATCCGCATGGCGACGCCTCGATCTACGACGCCCTGGTCCGCATGGCCCAGGACTGGTCGATGCGCGTGCCGCTGATCGACGGGCAGGGCAACTATGGTTCGATCGACGGCGATCCTCCGGCGGCGATGCGCTACACCGAGGCGCGGCTCCAGAAGGTCGCGCACGAACTGGCCGAGGATCTCGACAAGGAAACGGTCGATTTCCAGGACAACTACGACGGCTCGGATTCCGAACCGAAGGTGCTGCCGGCGAGGTTCCCGAACCTGCTGGTCAACGGAGCTGGCGGCATCGCGGTCGGAATGGCGACCAACATTCCGCCGCACAACCTCGGCGAGGTGGTCGACGGCACGATCGCGCTGATCGACAATCCGGCGATCTCGCTCCAGGACATGATGGCGATCATCCCCGGCCCGGATTTCCCGACCGGCGGCATCATCCTCGGCACGGCCGGCATCGAAAGCGCCTACACGACCGGGCGCGGCTCGATCCTCATGCGCGGCAAGGTGCATGTGGAGGAGATGCGCGGCGACCGCGAGGCGATCGTGGTCACCGAGGTGCCGTTCCAAGTGAACAAGGCGTCGATGATCGAGAAGATGGCCGAACTGGTGCGCGACAAGCGCGTCGAGGGCATCTCCGACATCCGCGACGAGAGCGACCGGCAGGGCTATCGCGTCGTCATCGAGCTGAAGCGGGACGCCAATGCCGACGTCATCCTGAACCAGCTCTACCGCTATACGCCGCTGCAGACCTCGTTCGGCGCCAACATGGTGGCGCTGAACGGCGGGCGGCCCGAGCTGATGACGCTGCTCGACATGCTGCGCGCCTTCGTGGCGTTCCGCGAGGAGGTTGTCAGCCGCCGCACCAAGTTCCTGCTCAGGAAGGCGCGCGAGCGGGCTCACACGCTGGTCGGCCTCGCCATCGCGGTCGCCAACATCGACGAGGTGATCAAGCTGATCCGCAACGCGCCGGACCCGCAGACGGCGCGCGACCAGCTGATGACGCGGCGCTGGCCGGCCCGCGAGGTCGAGGCGCTGATCCTGCTCATCGACGATCCGCGCCATCGCATCAACGAGGACGGCACCTATTTCCTTTCGGAAGAACAGGCCCGCTCGATCCTCGCCTTGCAGCTGTCGCGCCTCACCGCGCTCGGTCGTGACGAGATCGGCGACGAACTGGCCGAGATCGGCAAGGAAATCCGCGAATTCCTGGACATCCTCGGTTCGCGCGCCCGCATCCAGCAGATCGTCAAGGACGAACTGACGGCGATCCGCGACGAATTCGGCACGCCGCGCCGCACCGAGATCGGCTTCGCCAGCGGCGACATGGACGACGAGGACCTGATCCAGCGCGAGGACATGGTCGTCACCGTCACGCATCAGGGCTACATCAAGCGCGTGCCGCTCGGCATCTACCGCACCCAGGCAAGGGGCGGGAAGGGCAAGACGGGCATGGCGACGAAGGATGAGGATTTCCTCACCCGCCTGTTCGTGGCCAACACGCATACGCCGATCCTGTTCTTCTCGTCGCGCGGCATCGTCTACAAGGAGAAGGTCTGGCGCCTGCCGGTCGGCACGCCCCAGTCGCGCGGCAAGTTCCTGCGCAACATGCTGCCGCTCGAAGAGGGCGACCGCATCACCGCGATCCTGCCGTTGCCCGACGAGTCCGAGTGGGACAGGCTCGACGTGATGTTCTCGACGACGCGCGGCACCGTGCGCCGCAACAGGCTCAGCGACTTCGCCGACGTGAAGCGCAACGGCAAGATCGCCATGAAGTTCGACGAGGAAGGCGACGCGATCCTGGCGGTCGAGACCTGCACGGACAATGACGACGTGCTGCTGACGGCCGGTTCGGGCCAGTGCATCCGCTTCCCCGTGACCGATGTCCGCGTCTTCCAGAGCCGTGGGTCGCAGGGCGTGCGCGGCATCCAGCTTGGAGAAGACGATCGCGCGATCTCGATGACGATCCTCGAACACGTCGAAGCAGAGCCATGGGAGCGCGCGGCCTACCTCAAGCGTGCAACGGCAGAACGCAAGGCCGCGGCGGCAGAGGGCGGCGAGGGCGAAGAAGACGTGGCGCTGACAAACGAAGATGTCGGCGAGGCCGCCGAGCTTCCGGAGGAGCGCTACGAGTTCCTGCGTTCCCACGAGCAGATGGTTCTGACGGTCACCGAACTCGGCTATGGCAAGCGCTCGTCGTCCTACGATTTCCGGCTGACGGGGCGCGGCGGCAAGGGTATTCGCGCCACGGACGTCTCGAAGGTCGACGAAATCGGCCCGCTGGTCGCGACCTTCCCGGTGCAGAAGGACCACCAGATCATGCTCGTCTCTGACGGGGGTCAGGTGATCCGCGTGCCGGTCAGCGGAATACGCATCGCCAGCCGCGCCACCAAGGGCGTGACAATCTTCGATACCGCGGAAGGTGAAAAAGTCGTTTCGGTTGAAAGAATTACCGAGCCCGAGGGTTCGGAAGAAGAGCAGCCGGCAGAGGCAGGGGACCCCGCCGGCTAGAGGAGGTCTTCTTTGCTGCTAGCGGCCGAAGCCGGAGAAGCGGCGGCTGCGCTCGCGCAGTTCAGCCTTCTGGGACTCGTGATGAATGCTGAAGGCGGTGGCGATCAGCATGGCGACGGTCATGGCGGCTGCGAGCATGTAGATCATCATGGCCGGTTCTCCTTGGCCCAAATAACGAGCGACTCGTCATTTGGTTTCATCTTCACGAGCGAGTGATACGCGGCCGGCGCGTAACGCTCGCTGACTGGCCCGTTCATCCAGGGTTCAGCCGCAGACTCCGACCGAATTGCCTTCAACACGCACCGAGACTAGAAGCACCGCCATGACGAAGCGCATCGCCATCTACGCAGGCTCGTTCGACCCGCTCACCAACGGCCATCTGGACGTGCTGAAGGCGTCGCTGGCGGTTGCCGACGTCATCCACGCAGCCATCGGGATTCAGGTATCGAAGAAGCCGCTCTTTTCGTTCGAGGAGCGCGTGGATCTGATCGAGACCGTGACGCGCGCCCAGTTCGGCGAGGACGGCAAGCGCATCAAGGTCGTGTCGTTCGACGGGCTGGTGATCGACGCGGCCCGCAAACTCGGTGCGTCGATCATGATCCGCGGGCTGCGCGACGGCACCGATCTCGACTACGAGATGCAGATGGCCGGCATGAACGAGACGATGGCACCCGAACTGCAGACCGTCTTCCTGCCTGCGAGCCCGTCGGTGAGAACCATTACCGCCACACTCGTGCGCCAGATCGCCTCGATGGGCGGCGATGTCCGTCCCTTCGTCCCGGCCGAAGTCGCCAAGGCGCTGGCCGGCAAGTTCAAGTGAAGCTCAGGAGAATGACATGCATCTGACCAGGCGTTCGGCGCTCATCGGCGGCGCTGCGGCTGTCGCGGCCGTCGCGATGCCGGCCTACGCGGCAGGGCCGGAAGACACGATGATCATCACGCTCAAGGACGGCGACGTGACGATCGCGCTGCGCCCTGACCTCGCACCCAAGCATGTGGAGCAGATCAAGGCGCTGGTGCGCGCCGGCGCCTACGACAACGTCGCCTTCCACCGGGTGATCGATGGGTTCATGGCACAGACTGGCGACGTGCAGTTCGGCGATCTGAACGAAGGCTTCGACCAGAGCATGGTCGGAACCGGCGGCTCCGACAGCCCGGACCTGCCGGCGGAATTCTCCAACGAGCCTTATGTGCGCGGCGTCGTCGGCATGGCCCGCTCGCGCGACCCGAACTCGGCGAATTCGCAGTTCTTCATCATGTTCGCGCCGAATCCCGGCCTCGACGGCCAGTATACGGTGGTCGGCAAGGTCGAGAGCGGCATGGAACTGGTGGACAACATCAAGAAGGGCGATCCGGCCGACAACGGCGCGGTCACCGACCCCGACCGCATGATCAAAGTGCGTATCGGCGGCTGATTTTCAATCGAAGGGACAAACGACATCATGGCAGAGATCAAGGATCGCGAGAACGCGATCATCCTCGACACCACCAAGGGCAAGGTGGTCATCGAACTGTTTCCCGACCTGGCGCCGGGCCACGTCGCCCGCATCAAGGAACTGGCGCGCGAAGGCGCCTATGACGGCGTGGTCTTCCATCGCGTCATCGACGGGTTCATGGCCCAGACCGGAGACGTCGAGTTCGGGGCGTCGAACGCCAAGTCGTTCAACCCGGCACGGGCCGGCATGGGCGGCTCCAAGAAGCCGGACCTGAAGGCCGAGTTCTCCAACATGAACCATGGCCGCGGCACCTGCTCGATGGCCCGCGCCCAGAACCCCAACTCGGCCAACTCGCAGTTCTTCATCTGCTTCGAGGACGCCTCGTTCCTGAACCGGCAGTACACGGTCTGGGGCCAGGTGATCGAAGGCATGGAGAATGTGGACAAGATCAAGCGCGGCGAGCCGGTCAAGGATCCCGACAAGATCGTGTCGATGAAGGTCGCGGCAGACGTGAAGGCCTGACCATGGCCGGCCTGTTCTGGTCGCTTCTGGGCATCGCCGCTGGCGCTGCCCTGGCCGTCCAGGTCACGGTCAACGCCGAGCTCGCGCGCGGGCTCGGCCTCACCGTCGCCGCCGCGGCGGTGTCCTTCTTTGCCGGAGCGGTGATCCTGGCGATCGTTACGCTCGCCGTCGTGCGCGCCCAGGGCATCACGATCAATTTCGGTGCGCCGTCGCCATGGCTCTTCGTGGTCGGGGGCCTGCTCGGCGCAACCTACGTCACCAGCACAACGCTGCTGGTTCCGCGCGTCGGCGCCGCCGCCGTGGTCGCCTTCGTGGTCGCGGGCCAACTCGTCGCGGGGCTGATCATCGACCGCGCAGGCTTCCTTGGCGTGGCGGTGCGGGAACTGTCGGTCGGCCGAGTTGCCGGCGCGCTGCTGCTGATGGCCGGCGTCGTGCTGATCCGCTTTTCATGATCGTCACTGACTGGCAATCCGCCATCAGCGCTGCATTGGCTGACGAGGAAGACGGCCGAGCCGAATTGCGAAATTTCCTGATTGCTCTACGCAAAAATAGAGCCGGCAGTATCGTCGATGTCATCAATGCCGAGCTTCGATCTCTAATGTTATCGGCGACCTCATGCGCGCGTCTACATGAGGCGATATTGTATAAGATCGAAAATAATAAAGATGCTGATCATGAGAGACATATCGGCTATGCGTTTTATTATCATGCTATCTTGGCGGCATTCAATGCGAGAAAGATGGTGACATGCGAGGAGATGGTTGCTGCTGTGGGCACGGTCGCTGTTGGAGAATTGGGGCAGGCATTTGACAAACGCTTGCCAAAAACAATCGATGCAGCAGACGCAATTCGGCACCACCACGACCGCGCGTTTGGCAGGGTACGTGGCGATACGATCAGTGAAAACCCGCAATATGTCGCCGTGTGGGGCGCTGCCGTGAAGGTGACGGACAAGACTCTCAAACCGTTTTGGTACGAGTTTTCACCTTCTTCAGTGCGGCAGCTTATACGTTCATTGACGACGGCGGTGGGCTGCTAGTGCGCGTCGACCTCTTCGATTTCGACCTGCCCGAAGAGCGCATCGCGCTGCGCCCGGCCGAGCCGCGCGACGCGGCACGGCTGTTGGTCGTGCGGCCCGGCGAGCTGCTGGAGGACCAGTCCGTGCGCGACCTGCCCGACCTGCTGCGGGCGGGGGATGCGCTGGTCTTCAACGATACCAAGGTCATCCCGGCGCAGCTCGAAGGTACGCGGATTCGCGGTGACAACACGGCGCGGGTCGAGGCGACGCTGCACATGCGCACCGGCGACGACCGCTGGCTGGCCTTCCTGCGGCCGGGAAAGCGCGTGGCGACCGGCGACCGCATCCGCTTCGGGCATTCGGGCGAGGCCTGCTATCTCGGGCAGCTCGACGCCACGGTCGCGGAGAAGCGCGAGGGCGGCGAGGCGCTCCTGGTCTTCGACGTCTCGGGATCGTTCCTCGACGAGGCGATGGTGGCCGTCGGCCATATTCCGCTGCCGCCCTACATTGCCTCGAAGCGGCCAGATGACGAGCGGGACAGGCGCGACTACCAGACCGTCTATGCGCGGGAGGAGGGCGCGGTCGCCGCGCCCACCGCCGGACTGCATTTCACGCCCGAACTGATGGCCCGACTTAGGGAAAAGCGAGTCGAAGAGCATTTCGTGACGCTGCATGTCGGGGCGGGCACCTTCCTGCCAGTGAAGGCCGACGATACGGCCGACCACAGGATGCACGCCGAGCGCGGGACCGTATCGGACGCGACGGCGGCGGCGCTGAACGCGGTGCGTGCGCGAGGAGGGCGGATCGTCGCGGTCGGCACGACGTCGCTGAGGCTGCTGGAAAGCGCGTCCGCCGAGGACGGCACGATCGCGCCATGGAGCGGCGCGACCGACATCTTCATCACGCCGGGCTACCGCTTCCGCACCGCCGACATGCTGATGACCAATTTCCACCTGCCGCGCTCGACACTGTTCATGCTGGTTTCCGCCTTCAGCGGGCTCGACACGATGCGCGCGGCCTATGCCCATGCGATCGGATCGGGATACCGCTTCTATTCGTATGGCGACGCGAGCTTGCTGGCGAGGGAAGCTTCATGAGCGCGTCCTTCTCCTTCCGCCTTCTCGCCACCGATGGCAGCGCGCGGCGCGGCGAAGTTTCGATGCCGCGCGGGACGGTACGCACGCCAACCTTCATGCCGGTCGGCACCGGCGGAACGGTCAAGGCGCTCTACATGGACCAGGTGCGCGGCACGGGCGCCGACATCATCCTCGGCAACACCTATCACCTGATGCTGAGGCCGGGCGCCGAGCGGGTGGCCCGGCTGGGCGGCCTTCACAGCTTCTCGACCTGGCAACGGCCGATCCTGACCGACAGCGGCGGGTTCCAGGTCATGTCGCTCTCGGCGCTGCGCAAAGTGACCGAGCGGGGCGTCACTTTCAGCTCGCACATCGACGGCAGCCGCCACGAGATGAGTCCCGAGCGGTCGATCGAGATCCAAGGGCTGCTCGGCTCCGACATCCAGATGCAGCTGGACGAATGCGTGGCGCTTCCGGCGGAGACGGCCGAGATCGAACGCGCCATGGAGATGTCGCTGCGCTGGGCGGAGCGCTGCAGGACGGCGTTCGGCGACCAGCCGGGGAAGGCAATGTTCGGCATCGTGCAGGGCGGCGACGTCGAGAGCCTGCGTCTGCGCTCGGCGCAGGCGCTGGCCGCCATGGACCTCAAGGGCTACGCGGTGGGCGGACTGGCGGTGGGCGAACCGCAGGAAACGATGCTGGCCATGCTCGACGCGACATGCCCGGCGCTGCCGGCGGAGAAGCCGCGCTACCTGATGGGTGTCGGCACACCCGACGACATCCTGAAATCGGTGGCCCGCGGCATCGACATGTTCGATTGCGTGATGCCGACCAGGGCAGGGCGGCACGGCCTTGCCTACACGCGGCGCGGCAAGGTCAACCTCAAGAACGCACGGCACGCCGACGATCCACGGCCGCTCGACGAGGAAAGCAATTGCCCGGCCGCCCGCGACTATTCGCGCGCCTACCTGCATCACCTCGTCAAATCGGGCGAGGCGCTCGGCGGCATGCTTCTTTCGTGGAACAACATCGCATATTATCAGTCTCTGATGCAGGACATTCGCGACGCGATCGAGGCCGGCTCATTCGCCGAAAGAGCGCAGGCAATCAGCGAGGGCTGGACGCGGGGCGACATCGCTCCAGTTTGAGGAGGCGCGAAACCCCGGCCGTCGCCGGCCCGTACCTGCGCCACCGAAACCGGAGCCGTCCATGAAATACGCCCAGGCCTATGGCATCGCCGTCGTCATCTTCCTCGCGCTCGATGCGCTGTGGCTGGGCGTCGTCGCCCGGTCGCTCTATGCCGCGAAGCTCGGGCCGATCATGCTCGATCAGCCGCGCTGGGGCGTGGCGGCCGTGTTCTACGCCTTCTTCGTCGCCGGCATCGTCTATTTTGCCGTCAAGGCGGGGCTGGAGGCGGGTAGCGTCGGGACAGCGGCCCTGAACGGCGCGCTGTTCGGCTTCTTCACCTATCTCACTTACGGCGCCACGACCCTCGCCGTCTTCAAGGGCTTTGACGACATGCTGACCGTTATCGATACGGCATGGGGTGTCTTCATCAGCGCCGTCGTCGCGGCAGGCACTGTCTGGATCATGCAGCGGTTCGGCTGGGCCGGATGAATTCGGGTGAGGCCGGCCTGCAAACATCGGCTTTCTGCGCTTCCGGTGCTCACGTACCCAAATGTACGCTCCGCGCCGGTTCTCGAAATCCGCCATTTTCGGCTCGGCCTGACCCAAATTTGACTCGTCCTGGAGTCGGCAGGTCAGGTGCTCAGGGCGTTTGACGCACGCAGGCTGCAGCCGGTGATGAGGTAGCTGCCGTCCGGCTGCAGTTCCAGCGTGTAGACCGCCTCGTAGTCCTTGCCGTCGGGCCCGACGATCAGCACCTGCTGGACGATCGAGGTGGGGCTCATCTCCTCGACTTTGCCGAAGGCGTAGTTCTGCGGCCGCCGCACCGGTGGGTAGCCGTTGGTCACCATGCTCATGAAGGAATCGACGGACGGGAAGATGCGCTTCACGTTCGGCGCCGCGAAGGAATAGGCGAGCGCGCCGTCATTGGCGATGAATGCCTTCAGCTGGTTCTCGATCGCGGCCTGGGCGCCCCTGACCTCTGCCTCTCCGGCATTGGCGGGCGGAAGCGACAAGCCGGCGATCAGGGCGAAGGCGAGGACTGCACGGCGCATGGCATCTCTCCTCAAGTGCCGCCCGAGTCGCGCTGCGAATGGCGTGGGCGGCCGATGTCTAGATTACCATACGTTGGGGAAGGGCGGCGGGTTTCATCCCGGAGCGTTCGAGCGCCTGCCCATTGGCGCTTCAAAACGCGGGGCAGGTTGCCCGTAGCTTGTGCAATCGCACGAGATTGCCGCAGGAATGCGCGCAAGCCGCCGTTTGCGCTTGCTTTTCAATCGCGACGCCAGTGAAATGCGTGGGCAGGGGAGTAACTGCGTGGTCGCTTTCGACGAAATGAAGCCGGCGGAGTCCGGACTGAGAAAGCCATATTCGGCCTATCAAGACTGGCTGACGGCACAGGACCCCACGCGGCTGACCGAAAAGATGCGGGACGCCGAGCGCGTCTTCCGCAAGACCGGCATCACCTTCGCCGTCTACGGCGACTCGGAAGCCGCCGAGCGGCTGATCCCGTTCGACATCGTGCCGCGCATCCTTTCCGGCAACGAGTGGCGCAAGCTGACGCAAGGCATCGAACAGCGCGTCCAGGCGCTCAACGCCTTCCTCGACGACATCTACCATCGCCAGGAGATCCTGCGCGCCGGCCGCGTACCGAAGGACCTGATCGCCAGGAACGTCGCCTTCCTTCCGGAAATGATCGGGGTCAGGCCGCCGGCCGGCGTCTACACTCACATCATCGGCGTCGACATCGTGCGCACGTCGGAGAACGAGTTCTTCGTGCTGGAGGACAATGCGCGCACGCCGTCGGGCGTCTCCTACATGCTGGAGAACCGCGAGACGATGATGCAGCTCTTTCCGGAGCTGTTCCAGAAGGTGAAGGTCAGGCCGGTCGAGAACTATCCGCAGCTGCTGCGGCAGTCGCTCGCGGCGGTCAGGCCGCAGAACCTCTCGGGTCCGCCGACCATCGCGGTGCTGACGCCCGGCCTCTACAACTCGGCCTATTTCGAACATGCTTTCCTGGCCGACCAGATGGGCGTGGAACTGGTCGAGGGCCAGGATCTGCGCGTCGTCGACGGACATGTCGCGATGCGCACGACCGAAGGCTACAAACGCATCGACGTGCTGTATCGCCGCGTCGACGACTCGTTTCTCGATCCGCTGACGTTCCGGCCCGACTCGACGCTCGGCGTGGCCGGGATCATGGACGTCTACCGGGCCGGCAACATCACGCTTGCCAATGCGCCCGGCACCGGCATCGCGGACGACAAGGCGATCTATTCCTACATGCCGGAGATCGTCGAGTTCTACACTGGCCGCAAGGCCATCCTCGAGAACATCTCGACCTGGCGCTGTTCCGAACCGGACAGTCTCAAATACGTCATGGAGAACCTCTCCAAGCTGGTGGTCAAGGAAGTCCACGGCTCCGGTGGCTACGGCATGCTGGTCGGGCCGGCTGCCTCCAAGAAGGAACTGGACGAGTTCGGCAAGAAGCTGAAGGCCAACCCGTCCAACTACATCGCGCAGCCGACGCTCTCGCTCTCGACCTGCCCGATCCTGACCGAGAAGGGGCTTGAGCCACGGCATGTGGACCTGCGTCCGTATGTGCTGGTCTCCGACCGCATCCAGATCGTGCCGGGCGGGCTGACGCGCGTGGCGTTGAAGGAGGGGTCGCTGGTGGTGAACTCGTCACAGGGCGGGGGCACGAAGGATACGTGGGTGCTGGATGATTGAGATGGGCGCCCTCTGATGCTTCTCGGACGCACCGCCAACGGTCTCTACTGGATGAACCGCTACATCGAGCGGGCCGAGAACATGGCGCGTCTGGTCGACGCCGGCCTGCGCATGGCGCTGACGCGGACGACGAGCCAGGTCGAGGAATGGACGTCGGTGGTCGTCAGCTCCGGCAACGACTTCGCCTTCCGCGCCAAGCACGACGAATTCACGGCCGCGACTGTCTCCGATTTCCTTCTGCGCGACACCAGCAATTCCTCGTCGGTGATGTCGGCGATCGAGATCGCCCGCAACAATGCCCGCATGGTGCGCACGGCGCTGACGCGCGAGACGTGGGAAAGCATCAACGAAGCCTGGATGGCGATGAAGCGCATGCTGGCGCCGAAGATCGACGAGCGCGAACTGCCGCGCCTGCTCGACGCGATCAAGCGCGAGACGGCGCTGATCCGCGGCTCGTTCCACGGCACCATGCTGAGGAACGAGATCTTCGATTTCGCGCAGATGGGCACCTTTGCCGAGCGCGCCGACAACACGGCGCGCATCCTCGACGTCAAGTATTATGTGCTTCTACCCTCGATCTCCTGGGTCGGCTCGTCGCTCGACAACTACCAGTGGGAATCGATCCTGCGTTCGGTCGCCGCGCACCGTTCCTATCGCTGGGTCTACGACGCCGAATACAAACCGACCAACATCGCCGACTACCTGATCCTCAACACGCGCATGCCGCGTTCGCTGGCGTTCTGCTACGTCAACATCGCCGAGGCGCTGCGTTTCCGCGAGCAGGAGTACGGGGCCCGCCATCCATGCCACGACACGGTCGAGGCGACGCTGGCGCGGCTGAGGGGCAGTTCGATCAAGGACATCTTCGACGGCGGGCTGCACGAGTTCGTCGACTCCTTCATCGTTGCCAACAACCGGCTCGGCGACGAGGTCGCCACGGCCTACCGGTTCTACTGAGATGCGGCTGAAGATCACCCACCGCACCGAATACAGCTACGCTTCCCCGATCTCCTATGCGCTGCAGCGCCTTCGGCTGGTGCCGGCGAGCGGTACGCTCCAGACCGTTCACGGCTGGTCCCTGTCCATCACGGGCGCCAAGGAGGAACTGCGGTTCCTGGACCATTTCGGCAACGACACGCGGCTCCTGTCCGCGCATGGCGAGCCGCATTCGATCGCGGTCGAGGCATCGGGCGAGGTCGAGACCTTCGACAAGGCAGGCGTGTGCGGCGTCCATCGAGGCTTCGCGCCGCTCTGGCTCTTCAAGCAGGAAACGCCGCTGACAGAGGCCGGTGCCGCGATCAAGGGCCTGACCGCCTCGGTCGGCGAAGGCGCCGAACTCGACAGGCTGCACAACTTGATGGGTATCGTCGGAGAGAAGATCGCGTACAAACCGGGCGCGACGCAGCCGGCGACCACCGCCGAAGAAGCGCTCGCCGCCGGCGCCGGCGTCTGCCAGGACCACACGCACATTTTCATCGCAGCGGCGCGCTCGCTCGGCTTTCCCGCCCGCTACGTCTCCGGCTACCTGATGCTCGACACCGGAAAGGACCAGGCGGCGAGCCACGCCTGGGCAGAGGCTCACGTCTCCAATCTCGGATGGGTGTCATTCGACGCGGCCAACGGCATTTCGCCCGACGGCCGCTATGTCCGTCTTGCGACCGGCCGCGACTACCGCGACGCCATGCCCGTGTCGGGGATTCTGTTGGGGCAGGCGGAGGAACGGCTTGCGGTGCACATCACCGTAGAGCAGTAATCCGGGCCATCTTGTCGGAATCAGCAGCGGACGGCCGGAATTCATGACCTATTGCGTCGGGCTCAGGATCGATGGCGGGCTCGTGTTCATGTCGGACACCCGCACCAATGCCGGCATCGATTCCATCTCGACCTTCCGCAAGATGCATGTGTGGGAAGAGCCGGGCGAGCGCGTCATCGTGCTGATGTCGGCTGGCAACCTGGCGACCACGCAGGCCGTCGTCAGCCTGCTGGAAGAGCGCACCAAGGCGGTGTCGGAACGCGCGCCGACGCTGCTCGAAACGCCGTCCATGTACCAGACGGCGCGGATGGTCGGAAACACGGTCAAGGAGGTGATCGCCCAGTCGGCCCAGGAGGGCCAGAAGGCGGAGAGCTACTTCAACGCGTCCTTCATCCTCGGCGGCCAGATACGAGGCACCGAGCCGCGGCTCTTCATGATCTATCCCGAAGGCAACTTCATCGAGTCGACCGAGGATACGCCGTTCTTCCAGATCGGCGAGGCGAAGTATGGCAAGCCGATCATCGTGCGCGCCTATGACCGGCGCATGAGCTTCGCCGAGGCGACGAAGCTCCTGATGGTGTCGTTCGATTCGACACTCAAGTCGAACCTCTCGGTCGGCCTGCCGCTCGATCTGCTCTTCTACGAGAAGGATGCATTCCGCGTGAAGCTGAAGAAGCGGGTCGGCCTGGACGATCCCTACTACCGTACAATCTCCGACGGCTGGTCGAACGCGCTGAAGGAAGCCTTCAAGAGCCTGCCGGATTTTCCGGACCATTGATCCCGCGACCTTCCGCGGTCGACACGGGGAGGAAGCCGTGGACAACAACGAGTTCCGCCGTTGGGCGGTTCGCGCCGCCGAGTGGGGTGCCGACTATCGCGCCGGCATTCGCGACCTTCCCGTGCGCGCCCAGACGTGGCCGGGCGAAGTTGCTGCCCAGATCGGCGATGCGCCGCCGGAAGCCGGCGAGGCGATGGATGCGGTGTTCGCGGACTTCGAGCGCATCATCGTTCCGGGCATGACGCATTGGCAGCATCCACGCTTTTTCGCCTATTTCCCGGCCAATGCGGCGCCCGTTTCAACGGTCGCCGAACACCTCGTCAGCGCGATGGCCGCGCAGTGCATGCTCTGGCAGACGTCGCCGGCCGCCACCGAGCTTGAGGCCCGGATGGTCGACTGGCTGCGGCAGGCGCTGGGCCTGCCAGAAGGCTTCAGCGGCGTGATGCAGGATTCGGCATCGTCGGCGACTCTCGCCGCCGTCCTGACCATGCGCGAGAAGGCACTGGAGTGGACGGGCAACAGCGAGGGGCTTTCGGGCAAGGCGCAACTGCGCGTCTATGCCTCGGACCAGGTGCATACGTCGGTTGACCGGGCGATCTGGGTCTCAGGCATCGGCGGCGACAATCTGGTGCGAATTCGGACGTCGGGGCAAACGAGGGGCATGGATCCTGCCGCGCTCGATGACGCCATCGTGGCCGACCGTGCGGCGGGACGGCTGCCCGCGGGCGTCGTCGCGAGTGTCGGCGGCACCAGCGTCGGCGGCAGCGACGACGTTGCGTCGGTCGCTGCTGTCGCAAAGAGATACGGTCTCTTCCTGCATGTCGACGCTGCCTGGGCCGGCAGCGCGATGATCTGTCCGGAATACCGTCACTTCTGGCGCGGCGTCGAAGACGCCGATTCCATCGTCTTCAACCCGCACAAATGGCTCGGCGCGCAATTCGATTGCTCGTTGCAGTTCGTGCGCGATCCCGAGGCGCATGTGCGCACGCTGGCGATCCAGCCCGAGTACCTCAAGACCTACGGGCGCGACGGCATCATCAACTATTCCGAATGGTCGGTGGCGCTCGGCCGGCGATTCCGTGCGCTGAAGGTTTGGTTCCTGCTGAGAAAGCACGGGCTTGAGGCGCTGCGGGAGATGATCCGCAACCATGTGCGCTGGAGCGAGAGCCTTGCCGGCCGACTGGCCAAGGTGCCCGGCTTCACCATCGTCACGCCGCCGATGCTGTCGCTGTTCTCGTTCCGCCACGAGGCGCGGAACGGCGGCGACAGCGACGCCCACAACCGCGCGCTGGTGGCTGCCATCAACGATGACGGTCGCATCTATCTCACGCCGACACTGGTGGACGGGAAGGTGGCGATCCGCTTCCAGGTCGGACAGTTCGAGGCGACCGAGGCCGATGTCGACGCGGCGTTCGAGGTCATCACCAGCATGGCGGTTTCGGCTCACGGCGGCGCGAAAGACGGCGGGAGCCGGCGTTGACCATTCCGCCATCGATGTTCGGATTGCTTATTGGCAGTACTTTCGTTTTGGCGTAACGCTAGGCAAAACGAAAGCCGAGAGACGTCGATGTTCCTGTCCGCCCGCCATGCCGAAATCGTCCAGATGGCGAAGGACCAGGGCAGGGTGCTGGTCGACGATCTGGCCCAGCATTTCAACGTCACCCCCCAGACGATCCGCAAAGACCTGAACGATCTGTGCGACCAGCGGCTGCTCAGCCGCATCCACGGAGGCGCGCTGTTCCCGTCCGGCATCGAGAACATGGAATACGAGGCGCGGCGCAAGATCGCCTCCGACGAGAAGCAGGCGATCGGCCGGGCGGCGGCGCGCATCATCCCGGACAATGCCTCGCTGTTCATCAATATCGGGACGACGACAGAGGCCGTCAGCGAAGCGCTGCTCGATCATTCAGGCCTGATGGTCATCACCAACAATATCAATGTTGCCAACAGGATGCGGGTTTATCCTGAGATAGAAGTGGTGATCGCCGGCGGCGTCGTACGCGGCTCGGATGGTGGCATCGTCGGTGAGGCCGCGGTCGATTTCATCAAGCAATTCAAGGTCGACTACGCGGTCATCGGCGCATCGGCCATCGATCACGACGGTGCGTTGCTCGATTTCGATTTCCGGGAAGTGAAGGTTGCCCAGGCGATCATCGCCAACGCCCGGCATGTGATCCTCGTCTCGGACCGGACCAAGTTCGAGAGGACCGCGCCAGTGCGCATCGGGCATCTCAGCCAGGTCAACACCTTCATAACCGACCGCTGCGAGATCGACGCCGTCAGACGCGTTTGCGTCGAGTCCGAAGTGCAACTGGTCGAAACCTCAGCATAGCGGTTGGGTTTTTTCGGATATTTCGTTTGACATTCGTTCTTGGTTCGCAATAATTCCGAATAGATTTCGCACTTGCACATAAATGCTGCAATGCGAAAGCCCCGGAGGAGGCGACCTTGGCGGAAGGCGCGGTTCACGACATCTTCGTGATCGGCGGCGGCATCAATGGATGCGGCATCGCCCGCGATGCCGTCGGACGCGGCTTCTCCGTCTATCTCGCCGAGATGAACGATTTCGCGAGCGGAACGTCGTCGGGTTCGACGAAGCTCATCCATGGCGGACTGCGCTATCTCGAGCATTACGAGTTCCGCCTCGTGCGCGAAGCGCTGATGGAGCGCGAGGTTCTGTGGAAGAACGCTCCGCACATCATCTGGCCCATGCGCTTCGTGCTGCCACACGCCAAGGGCCTGCGTCCCGCATGGCTGCTCAGGCTTGGACTCTTCCTCTACGACCATCTCGGTGGCCGCAAGCTGTTGCCGCCGACGAAGACGCTCGACATGCGGTCGGATGCGGCCGGCAAGCCGCTGAAACCTCTCTTCAGCAAAGCGTTCGAGTATTCCGACTGCTGGGTGAACGATGCGCGGCTGGTGGTTCTGAACGCCCGCGACGCCGCCGATCGCGGCGCGACGGTGAGGACCCGCGCGCGGGTGACCGGCGCACGGCGTGACGGCAAGGTGTGGCGCGTTCAGGTCGAGGACATGGCGAGCGGCGCGATCGAGGAGGTGAGGGCGCGACTGCTGGTCAATGCCGCCGGTCCCTGGGTCGACCGCGTGCTCTCCGGCGCCGTCGGTCTGAACGACGTGCACAACGTCCGGCTCGTGCAGGGCAGCCATATCGTCGTGCCGCGCAAGTTCGACGACCCTCGGGCGTACTTCTTCCAGAACCGCGACGGGCGGATCATCTTTGCCATACCGTACGAAGAAGAGTTCACGCTGATCGGCACCACCGACAGGGACTATGTCGGGGACCCGCGAAGCGTTGCCATCAGCGAAGACGAGGTGAAGTACCTCTGCGACGCGGCGAGCGAGTATTTCTCGACGCCGGTGCGCAAGGAGGACATCGTCTGGACCTATTCCGCCGTGCGGCCGCTCTACGACGACGGTGCCTCCAAGGCGCAAGAGGCGACGCGCGACTACGTGCTGACGGCCGAGGCGCCCGAGGGCGGCGCGCCGCTGCTGAACGTGTTCGGCGGCAAGATCACGACCTACCGTCGGCTGGCCGAGGCCATGCTTGAAAAGATCGAGGGGTTTCTGGGAAAGCGCGGCGAGGCCTGGACGGCCGGGGCGAGCCTGCCCGGTGGCAGCTTTGCGGCGGACGGCTACGAGGCGACCGTCCGGACACTGGCAGCCGCGTTTCCCTTCCTCGACGCCGCGCATGTGCGGCGTCTGGTGCGGCTCTACGGGACGGCGGCGCAGACGATCCTCTCCGGCGCTAAGTCGCTGGCGGACCTGGGCAGGAACTTCGGCGCCGACCTCTACGAGAGGGAGGTGCGGCACCTGATGTCGAACGAGTGGGCGAGAACGGCCGAGGACGTGCTGTGGCGGAGGACCAAGCGCGGGCTCAGGCTGACGAGGGAGCAGGCTGCGGCGCTGGACGAATTCATGCGCGGCGCGGACACCGGATCGAGGACTGAGGCCGCCTAGAGCGGATCACGGCACTGACCTGGGAGGAGGCGTAATGCTGGAATTGAGGAACGTGACGAAGACGGTGAGCGGCGCGGACCATATCCGCGACGTCTCGCTGTCGCTCGCACACGGTTCGCTCAACGTGCTGCTCGGGCCGACGCTTTCGGGCAAGACCAGCCTGATGCGCCTGATGGCCGGGCTAGACGCACCGTCGCGCGGCAGCGTCCGGTTCGACGGCAAGGACGTCACTGGCGTGCCCGTCCAGAAGCGCAACGTCGCCATGGTCTACCAGCAGTTCATCAACTACCCGGCGATGACGGTCTACGAGAACATCGCCTCGCCGCTGCGCGTGGCGGGCCAGGACAAGGCGACGATCGACCGCGAGGTGCGCAAGGCCGCCGAACTGTTGCGGCTGGAGCCCTACCTTCAGCGCACGCCGCTCAACCTGTCCGGCGGGCAGCAGCAGCGCACCGCGCTTGCCCGCGCCATGGTCAAGAAGGCCGGTCTCGTGCTTCTCGACGAGCCGCTCGCCAATCTCGACTACAAGCTGCGTGAGGAATTGCGCGCTGAGCTCCCGAAGGTCTTCGCCGCATCCGGCACGATCTTCGTCTATGCGACGACCGAGCCGTCCGAAGCGCTGCTTCTCGGCGGCAAGACGGCGACGCTGTCGGAAGGCCGCGTCACGCAATTCGGCCCGACCGTCGAGGTGTTCCGCAAGCCGACCGACCTCATCACGGCGCAGACCTTCTCGGATCCGCCCCTAAACACGATCGTGCTTGCCAAGAAGGGAGGCGTGTTCCTCCTCGATGGCGGTGTCGGCCTGCCGGTGCCCGCAGGGCTGTCTGGCATTGCCGACGGCACCTACACGATCGGCTTCCAGCCGCATCATCTGACGCTGACGCCGCAATCGGCGGCCGCCGTGCCGCTGCATGCCAAGGTGACGATCACCGAAATCACGGGCTCGGAAAGCTTCGTGCACATCACTTTCGCGGATGCGCGGTGGGTGATGCTGGCTCCGGGCATCAACCACTTCGATCCGGACGACGCCATCACCGTCCATCTCGATCCACGCCATCTGATGATCTTCGATGCCGCGGGGCGCGCGATGCGGCCCGTGGCCGAGGCGGCCTGAGGGAGAACAGCCATGGCACGCATCGAACTCGACCACATCCGCCACGCCTACATGGCGAACCCGACATCGGATTCCGACTACGCGCTGAAAGAGGTGCACCACATCTTCGAAGATGGCGGTGCCTATGCTCTGCTCGGACCGTCGGGCTGCGGGAAGACCACGCTCCTGAACATCATGTCGGGACTGCTGCATCCCTCGCACGGGCGGCTGCTCTTCGACGGCGTGGACGTCACCGCCGCTTCGACGCAGGAGCGCAACATCGCGCAGGTGTTCCAGTTCCCGGTCGTCTACGACACGATGACCGTCTACGACAATCTGGCTTTCCCGCTGCGCAATCGCGGCGTTGCCGAGGCCGACGTCGATCGCCGGGTGCGCGAAATCCTCGACATGATCGGCCTTGCCGACACCGCCAGGAAGCGGGCGAGGGGCCTGACGGCCGACGGCAAGCAGAAGATCGCGCTCGGCCGCGGGCTGGTGCGCTCAGACGTCAACGCCATCCTGTTCGACGAGCCGCTGACCGTCATCGACCCGCACATGAAGTGGCAGTTGCGCTCGCAACTGAAGCAACTGCACCGCCGCTTCGGCTACACGATGGTCTACGTCACGCACGACCAGACCGAGGCGCTGACGTTCGCGGATACCGTCGTCGTCATGTACGAGGGCGAGATCGTCCAGATCGGCACGCCGGAGGAACTGTTCGAGCGACCGCGCCACACGTTCGTCGGATATTTCATCGGTTCACCGGGCATGAACGTGCTGCCGGCCGAGGTGAGCGGTGCAACGGCGAGGGTCGGCGACGTCGAGGTTTCCCTGCCGGGGCCGGTGAAGGTCGAAAAAGCCGCGAAGATCGAACTCGGCATCCGACCGGAGTATGTAATGCTCGGACGCGAGGGCGTGCCCGTGTCCGTCACCAAGGTGGAGGACATCGGGCGGCAGAAGATCGTGCGCGCGACGCTCGGCGGTCGCCCCATCGCGGCGATCGTCGCCGAGGACGGCGAGGTGCCCGCCGAGCCGCGCGTCCGCTTCGACCCGAGGGGGATCAACCTCTACGCCGATTCATGGCGCGTCGAAGGCGGGGCGCGGGTCGCCGGCGAGGGCGCGCGATGAACAAGACCTGGAACAACCGTGCCTGGTTCATGGTGCTGCCGGTTCTGTTGCTCGTCGCGTTCTCGGCGGTCGTGCCGCTGATGACGGTGGTCAACTATTCGGTGCAGGACACGTTCGGGAACAACGTCTTCTTCTGGGCCGGCAGCGACTGGTTCGAGGACATGCTGACCTCGCCGCGGTTCTGGGACGCGATGGTCCGCAACCTGATCTTCTCGGGCATCATACTGGCGATCGAGATCCCGCTCGGCATCTTCGTCGCGTTGAACATGCCGAAGAGCGGCTGGGGCGTGCCGGTCTGCCTGGTGCTGATGGCGCTGCCGCTTCTGATTCCTTGGAACGTCGTCGGAATGATCTGGCAGGTGTTCGGGCGCGTCGACATCGGCCTGCTCGGCTACACGATGAACGCTCTCGGCTTCGACTACAACTACGTCAACGACCCGTTCGACGCCTGGGTCACGGTCATCGTCATGGACGTCTGGCACTGGACGAGCCTTGTCGTGCTGCTGTGCTACGCCGGGCTGGTGTCGATCCCGGACGCCTACTACCAGGCGGCCAAGATCGACGGCGCCTCGCGCTGGGCGGTGTTCCGCTACATCCAGTTGCCAAAGATGAACCGCGTGCTGCTGATTGCCGTGCTGCTGCGCTTCATGGACAGCTTCATGATCTACACAGAGCCGTTCGTCGTGACGGGCGGCGGGCCGGGCAACACGACAACTTTCCTGTCCATCGACCTCGTCAAGATGGCTGTCGGGCAGTTCGACCTCGGGCCTGCAGCTGCGATGTCGATCATCTACTTCCTGATCGTGCTCCTTTTGTCATGGGTGTTCTACACCGTAATGACCAACTACGACGCGGAGCGCTGAGATGAGCGAAGTCGCGACCCGCACCTCCGACAGCCTGGCAGGAAGCGCTGCGCCGGCGGTGGCGTCGAGCACCTCGCTGGCGCGCAAGATGCGTCGCCGCGGCGACCAAAGCCGCTTCTGGTGGCTGGTGCCGACCCTCTACATCGTCTTCCTGATGCTGCCGATCTACTGGCTCATCAACATGAGCTTCAAGACCAACCAGGAAATCCTGGGCGCGCTGACGCTTTGGCCGCAGAATCCGACGCTCCGCAACTACGAGGTCATCTTCACTGACCAGTCCTGGTACAAGGGCTACATCAACTCGATCATCTATGTGGTCATGAACACGGTGATTTCGATCGCCGTGGCGCTGCCGGCCGCCTACGCCTTCTCGCGCTACCGCTTCCTCGGCGACAAGCATCTGTTCTTCTGGCTGCTGACCAACCGCATGGCGCCGCCGGCGGTGTTCGCGCTGCCGTTCTTCCAGCTCTATTCGGCCTTCGGGCTGATCGACACGCATATCGCGGTCGCGCTGGCGCACTGTCTGTTCAACGTGCCGCTGGCGGTGTGGATCCTCGAAGGTTTCATGTCAGGCGTGCCAAAGGAAATCGACGAGACGGCCTACATCGACGGATATTCCTTCCCGCGCTTCTTCTTCAAGATATTCACGCCGCTGATCGCCTCGGGCATCGGCGTCGCGGCCTTCTTCTGCTTCATGTTCTCGTGGGTCGAACTGCTGATCGCCCGCACGCTGACCACGACGGACGCGAAACCGATCGCCGCGATCATGACGCGCACGGTGTCGGCCTCCGGCCTCGACTGGGGCGTCCTGGCTGCGGCCGGCGTTCTGACGATCATCCCCGGCGCGCTCGTGATCTGGTTCGTCCGCAACTACATCGCCAAGGGCTTCGCCCTGGGGAGGGTGTGATGACTGCGACCCGCAGATGGTCTGTCCCGCTCGCCGCTGTGCTCGGCGCCTATGCGATCGTCGTCTGCCTGCTGGCGCTCGCAGTGCCGCTCAAGGACGGCGCGCGCGACTGGACAGGCTCGCTCATCAAGGGCGGCTGGATGGCGTGGACGTTCCCGACGGCGCTTTTCTTCACCACGATCGTGCTGCTGATCTCGCTGATGGCGGTCTGGGAATACGCCTCGCCCGGCGGCAATCCGCGCGTCGGCATCCTGCGCTTCGAGACGACCCGCGGGGACCGTCTCTTCGTATCGCTGCTCGGCAGCGCCTTCATCCATCTCGCATGGCTGGGTCTCATCGGACCCAACCTGTGGTGGGCTCTCGCCCTCTCGGTGGTCTACGCGATCGGCGTATTCCGCTTTGTATAGGGGGAGAAAACTGTTGGGGCCGCCGCGTGCCGGCGACGACCCCAATCGCACATGAGACCTGAATTGGGAGGAATCCAATGCGACAGCGTATATTAGCATCAACCAGCGTTCTTGCACTGCTACTTGGCGCCACATCCGCCTATGCCGGCATGGACGAGGCAAAGGCGTTCCTGGACGCCGAAATCAAGGACCTGTCTACCCTCGATCGTGCCGCCCAGGAGGCGGAGATGCAGTGGTTCGTCGATGCGGCGAAGCCATTCGCCGGCATGGACATCAAGGTCGTTTCCGAAACGATCACCACCCACACCTACGAATCCCAGGTGTTGGCCAAGGCGTTCACCGAGATCACCGGCATCAAGATCACGCACGACCTGATCGGTGAAGGCGATGTCATCGAGAAGCTGCAGACGCAGATGCAGTCGGGCGAGAACATCTACGACGCCTACGTCAACGACTCCGACCTGATCGGCACCCACTGGCGCTACCAGCAGGCTCGTAACCTGACCGACTGGATGGCCAACGCCGGCAAGGACGTCACCAACCCCAACCTGGACATCGCAGACTTCATCGGCACTAAGTTCACGACCGCGCCGGACGGCAACCTCTACCAACTGCCCGACCAGCAGTTCGCGAACCTCTACTGGTTCCGCTACGACTGGTTCAACGACGAGAAGAACAAGGCCGACTTCAAGGCGAAGTATGGCTACGACCTCGGCGTGCCGGTCAACTGGTCGGCCTATGAGGACATCGCCGAGTTCTTCACCGGCCGCGAGATCGACGGCAAGAAGGTCTATGGCCACATGGACTACGGCAAGAAGGACCCGTCGCTCGGCTGGCG
>VFQP010000682.1_pt1 | contig 57731 bp, 56 predicted proteins | sample 3512351 | NCBI WGS metagenome assembly VFQP01 (sample SAMN10412372, study PRJNA504923) | tailings metagenome | isolation source: Relicate 1 Philex TSF1 revegetated site | place: Philippines: Tuba, Benguet | collected 2017-08-29 | reverse complement strand
GCAGCTCGGCCTCGTGGCCGCGCAGGTGGTTGAGGATGTCGTCGCGGCTGAGCACGCGGCCGGCTTCGCGTGCGAGCAGGTGCAGCAGCTCGAACTCGGTACCGGTGAGCTCCACCACCTCGCCGTGGCGGCGCACCTCGCGCCGCGCGGGGTCGATGCTCAGGCCTTCGAACAACAGCACACCCGGGTCGGGCGCGGGCGTGGCCAAGCGGCGGCGCAGCACGGTCTGCAACCGCGCCACCAGCTCGCGCGGCTCGAAGGGCTTGGGCAGGTAATCGTCGGCGCCGAGTTCCAGGCCGACGACACGGTCCATCACCTCACCACGCGCGGTGAGCATGACGATCGGCAGGTCGCTTTCCTTGCGAATGGTGCGGCACAGCTCGAAGCCATCCATCTCGGGCAGCATCACGTCCAGGATGGCGGCGTCGAAGCCGCCGCGACGCAGCAGCCCCAGGCCTTCGCTGGGCTTGAGCGCCTGCACCAGTGCGAGGTCGAAGCGCTGGAAGTAGCTCGCCAGCGGCGGGCCGAGCTGCGCGTCGTCGTCGATCAGCAGGATGCGGGGCATGCGCGCATTCTCACACCGCGCCGGCCGCGCACGGTCAAACCACCGGGCCCGCGTTTCAACCGCGGCCCCAGCCGCCGCGGCGCTTGTCGAGGAACTCGCGCACCTCGGCCTGCTGGGTGGGGTTCAGACTGTCGTAGAAATCGGCCAGGGCGTTGATGACCTCGGGCGTGGCCAGCTGCAGCACACGCGTCTTCTCGTCGAGCAGGTTCAGCGCGCGGGCGCGGTCGAACTTCTCGCCCGCCACCAGGGCGCGCATGGCCTCGCGCGGGTGGCCGTCCTTGCCGATCATGGCGGCGCGTTGGGCGATCAGCTTGTCGGCGAGCACCTCGAACTTCTGGCGTTGTTCGGCGTTCAGGTCGAGCTTGCTGCTCACGCGGTCAACCGCCTTGCCGCGCCACTCTGCCACCTGCTCGGGTGAGGCCGGGCCGTGGTGGGCGCGGTGCCCGCAGGCCGCGAGGCCACCGGCCAGCACGGTGACGCTCGTGAGGCCGATGAGGGTGCGTTTGATCCAGGTTTTCATGACGGGTCCTTTCGGGACGGTGTTGAACATGGCCGTGATGGTGCGTGGCCCAGCCCGACACGGGGTCTCGACGCGGTATCGCTTGTTGTCGTTTTGTTTCGGCGCAGAATGCGGCCACCCCAAAGTCCGCGGGAGGACAGCCATGCACCGCTACACCGCCCTGCTCTGCCTGGTGCTGCTGGCACCGGGCGCCCATGCCACCGGCCCCACCACACCGCCATCGGACGGCCTACCCGCTGACTGCAGCAAGGCCGAGACGCAGCGCCAGCTCAATGCCTGCGCTTACCGGGATTTCGAGGTGGCGCAGGCGGGCTACGCCTCCACCTTTCGCGATCTGTCGGCGGTGCTCGACAGCGCACAACGCACGCTGCTGCGCAACGCGCAAACCGCTTGGCTGGCGTACCGCACGGCCGCTTGCGAGTTTGAGGCCAGCGGCGTGCGCGGCGGCAGCGCCGAGCCCATGGTGCGACAGTTGTGCCAGGCGCGACTCACGCGCGAGCGCACAGCCGAGCTGCGCCGGCACATGAGTTGCCCCGAAGGCGATGTGAGCTGCGTGCGGCCGCGCGCGCGTTGAGCGCGTGCCCCGCGGCCGTCAGTCCGCGAACACCTCGGTGTCCACCTCGCGGTTGGCCTGCTCGCTGTAGCGGTTGCCGCTCACCGTCTGCGGGTTGATGAGCGCCTCCAGGCGCTGCATGACGTCGGCGCTCAGCACAACGCCGTCGGCGCCCAGGTTCTCGCGCAGGTGCTCCACATTCGCCGTGCCCGGGATGGGCAGGATGTGCGGCGCTTTGTGCAATAGCCAGGCAAGCGCCAGTTGCGCCGGCGTGCAGCCCACCTCGGCCGCGATGGCGCGGTAGGCCGGCAACCAACGCCGGTTGGCGGCCAGGTGCTCGGGCGCGAAGCGCGGCATGCTGCGGCGGATGTCCTTGGCGTCCAGCGCATTGGCGTCGACGTCGGTGGCCAGGAAGCCGCGCGCCACCGGGCTGAAGGCAACGAAGGCCGCGCCGAGCTCGCGGCAGGTGTCGAGCACAGCGATCTCGGGGTTGCGCGTCCACAGCGAGTACTCGGTCTGCACCGCGGCGATGGGGTGCTCGGCGTGCGCGCGGCGCAATGTGGCGGCCGACACCTCCGACAAGCCCACCGCGCGGATCTTGCCGGCGCGCACCAGGTCGCCCAGCGCACCCACGCTTTCTTCGATCGGCACCTGCTTGTCCCAGCGGTGCAGGTAATACAGATCGATGACGTCGGTGCGCAGTCGCTTGAGCGCGGCCTCGCAGGTGGCGCGCAGCGTGGCCGGGCGGCCGTCGATCACGCGCACGAGTTGGCCGTCACCCTTCACGTCCACGCCCTGCATGCCGCACTTGCTGGCCAGGGTGAAACGGTGGCGGTGCTTGGAGAGCACCTTGCCGATCAGCGTTTCGCTGGCGCCAAAGCCGTAGAGCGCGGCGGTGTCGAAGTGCGTCACGCCGGCGTCCAGCGCGGCCAGCAGCAGCCGCTCGGCCTGCGCCTCGGGCACGGGCGGGCCGTAGGCGTGGCATATGTTCATGCAGCCCAGGCCGATGGCCGAGACGGTGAAGGGGCCGAGTGCGCGCTGCTGCATGCGATCAGCCTTGTGCGTTCAGTTTCAGTTCGAGGTCGTGCAGCACGCGGTAGCAATCGAACACGCGCGCCACGCTGGCGTTGGGTTCGCGGCCTTCGCGGATGGCGGCGAAGAACTCGCGGTCCTGCAGCTCGATGCCGTTCATGCTCACGTCCACCTTGGACACGTCGATCTTCTCCTCCTTGCCGTTGAAGAGGTCGTCGTAGCGCGCAATGTAGGTGGCCGTGTCGCCGATGTAGCGGAAGAAGGTGCCGAGCGGGCCGTCGTTGTTGAACGAGAGCGAGAGCGTGCAGATGGCGCCGTTGGCGGCCTTGAGCTGGATGCTCATGTCCATGGCGATGCCCAGCGTGGGGTGGATCGGGCCCTGGATGGCGTGGGCCTGCACGATGGGGCTGTTGGCCTGGTAGGCGAACAGGTCCACCGTGTGCGCGGCGTGGTGCCACAGCAGGTGGTCGGTCCAGCTGCGCGGCTGGCCCAGCGCGTTGGTGTTGGTGCGGCGGAAGAAATAGGTCTGCACATCCATCTGCTGGATGTTGAATTCACCGGCCTGGATCTTCTTGTGCACGTACTGGTGGCTGGGGTTGAAGCGGCGCGTGTGGCCGCACATGGCCACCAGGCCGGTCTGTTTCTGCAGGTCCACCACGGCCTGCGCACCAGCCAGGCTGTCGGCCAGCGGAATTTCCACCTGCACGTGCTTGCCGGCTTTCAGGCAGGCGATGCTTTGCTCGGCGTGCATCTGCGTGGGCGTGCACAGGATCACCGCGTCCAGCTCTGCCAGGGCGAGCGACTCGGACAGCTCGGTGGTGACGTGGCCGATACCGTACTTGGCGGCGACCTCTTTCGTCTTGTCGAGCTCGCGGCCGATCAGCGAGATGACCTCGACGCCGTCGATGTTCTTGATACCGTCCAGGTGCTTGACGCCAAAAGCGCCGGCACCGGCCAGCGCGACCTTGATGGTTTTGCTCATGTCAGTTGTTCTCCAGGATCAGATGGCCCACGGCGGTGTTGCTGGCGGGCACGTGGAAGAAGCGGTGCGCCACCCTGGGCCGCGGACCGCCGGCCACGTCGGCCATGGCGCCGCGCGCGATCAGCCACATCACGAGTTCAATGCCCTCGCTGCCGGCTTCGCGCACGTAGTCGATGTGTGGAATCGCTGCCGCAGCGGCGGGATCGGTCTCGAGCAGGTCGAGAAAGCGGTTGTCGAAATCCTTGTTGATGAGGCCGGCACGCGGGCCTTGCAGCTGGTGGCTCATGCCACCCGTGCCCCAGATGTGCACATTGAGGTCTTCGTCGTAGCTTTCCACCGCCTTGCGGATGGCCTGGCCGAGGTTGAAGCAGCGCCGGCCGCTGGGCACGGGGTACTGCACCACGTTCACCGCGAAGGGAATCACCGGGCAGGGCCATTCCTGCGGTTGGCCGCACATCAGCGACAGCGGCACCGTGAGCCCGTGGTCCACGTCCATTTTGTTGACGATGGTGAGGTCAAAGTCCTGCTGGATCACGCTTTGCGCGATGTGCGACGCCAGTTCCGGGTGGCCCTTGACCACCGGGACCGGGCGCGGGCCCCAGCCCTCGTCGGCAGGTTGGAACTCGGCCGCGGTGCCGATGGCAAAGGTGGGGATGAAGTCGAGGCTGAAGGCGGTAGCGTGGTCGTTGTAGACGAGAAAGATCACGTCGGGCTTGTTGTCCTTCATCCACTGCTTGGAGAACTCGTAGCCCTTGAAGACCGGCTGCCAGTAGGGCTCGGCGGTCTTGCCGAGGTCGAGCGCCGCGCCGATGGCGGGCACGTGCGAGGTGTAGACGGAGGCGGTGATGCGGGCCATGTCAGTGTTTCCCTTGCTTGCCTTGCGAGCCCTGCGGCTGGCGGTGCGCCTGCGCGTCGCCGTCTTCGCCGATGTAGCGGTTGCCCTCGGCCGAGCGGCCGCCCGCGATCATCATGTTGCGGTACTCCTCCTCGGTCATGCCGGTCATGGAGCCCGCCATCTGCTGGAAGCTCTTGCCGTCGGTGGCCCCGATCTTGGCCAGGAAGTAGATGTTGCCGCCCAGCGCTATGCAGCGGTTGAGATCGCGCGCGAGCACGGCCTGCTTCTGCTCTTCCGTCATGGCCCATTCGTCGAGATAGGCGCGCTCGTCCTTCTTGAAGCGCTCGCGGTTCTCGGCTTTCATGAGGCTCATGCAGAACTGGTTGAGCCAATAGCCCTTGCGGCTTTGCTCGGCGTCGAAGATGGTCGTGCCGGGCACGTCCTTGTAGGGTTTGTCCAGAGCCATGTCAGACCTCCTCGGGCCAGTAGAGGCGCATCGGGTTGTCGACGAGGAGCTTGCGCTGCAAGTCGGCGGTGGGCGCGATGTGCGGGATGAAGTCAACCAGCAAGCCATCGTCGGGCATGTGGTCCTTCAGGTTGGGGTGCGGCCAGTCGGTGCCCCACAGCACGCGGTCGGGGAACGTCTCGACGACCTTGCGTGCGAAGGGCACGACATCGCGGTACGCCGCCTGCTCGCCGTTCAGGGCCTTGGGGCCGCTGACGCTCAGGCGCTCAGGGCAGCTCACCTTGCTCCACACGTTCTCGTGCTCGCGCATGAACTTCATGAAGAGCGCGAACTCGGGGCCGGCAAGCGGCTTGCTCACGTCGGGGCGGCCCATGTGGTCCACCACCACGGTGGTGGGCAGTGCGGTGAAGAAGTCCCACAGCTCGGGCAGGTCCACCGCCTCGAAGTAGATCACCACGTGCCAGCCCAGCGCCTTGATGCGGCTGGCAATCTCCATCAGCTCGTCCTTGGGCGTGAAGTCCACCAGGCGCTTGACGAAGTTGAAACGCACACCGCGCACACCAGCGGCGTGCAGCGCCTGCAGTTCGTTGTCGGTCACGCTGCGTTTGACGGTGGCCACGCCGCGCGCCTTGCCGTTGGATGCCAGGCAGGCGTCCACCAGGGCGCGGTTGTCGGCGCCGTGGCAGGTGGCCTGCACGATCACGTTGCGCGCAAAGCCGAGGTGGTCGCGCAGCGCGAACAGTTGCTGCTTGCTGGCGTCGCAGGGCGTGTACTTGCGCTCGGGCGCATACGGGAACTCGGCGCCGGGGCCGAACACGTGGCAGTGCGCGTCCACGCTGCCCGGTGGCAGCTGAAAGCGCGGTTTGCTCGGACCGTCGTACCAGTCGAGCCAGCCCGCGGTCTTGGTGAAGTCGCCTGTCGTCGGTTTGGTCATGGTCTTGGTCAGTCGATGTATTTGAGGCCGGCGGCGGCCAGCGGCTCTCGCATCTTGTACATGTCCAGCCCCAGCACGCCGCTCGCCAGCTTGTTGCGCTTTTCGCCTTCGTTGGCCTCGCGCTTGCGGGCGGCTTCCAGCGTGGCAGTGGCCTTCTCGCGCGGCACGCAGACCACGCCATCGTCGTCGGCCACGATCACGTCGCCAGGCGTGACCCACATGCCCGCGCACACCACGGGGATGTTCACCGACCCGAGCGTGGCCTTGATGGTGCCCTTGCTGCTGATGGCCTTGCTCCAGACCGGAAAGTTCATTTCCTTCAAGGTCTTGACGTCGCGCACGCCGGCGTCGATGACGAGCGCACGTGCGCCGCGCGCCTGGAAGCTGGTGGCCAGCAGGTCGCCGAAATAGCCGTCGGTGCATTCGGCGGTGATGGCGGCCACCACGATGTCGCCGGGCTGGATCTGCTCGGCCACCACGTGCATCATCCAGTTGTCACCGGGGTGCAGCAGCACGGTGACGGCCGTGCCACTCACTTGCGCGCCGTTGAAGATGGGGCGCATGTAGGGCTTGAGCAGGCCCACACGGCCCATAGCCTCGTGCACGGTGGCCGAGCCGAGTGCTGCCAGCGCGTCGGCGGTTTCTTTGTCGGTGCGTTGGATGTTGCGGTAGACGACGCCTAGTTCGTACATGGGTGTTCTCCTCTTCGTTCGATGACCTCGCGACAAAGTCGCGTGGGCTGGCCGTATGCGCTGGGGGCTTCGATGAAGCGGTCGCCTGCGGCGACTGCCCTGTGCTGCTCAAGCATCGGTCGCGCGGCGGAACTCGCTGCGCTGTCTGCGACAGCTCCGCTCAAACAACCGCCGCGAGTCAGAGCACGAAGCGCGCTGCGCGCGCCGACACTCAGCCTTGCGCTGCTCGGCGCTTCATAGGCGCCCCCAGCGCATACGGCCAGCCCACGCGACTTTGCAGAGGCGTGATTGGCTCTCGACAGGTCGACCACTTGGGTTGCGGCTTTGCGGCGGGCGGCATGGGACGGGGCGATTTGCGGAGCGGCGAGAAGCGCAGGGGGGCGTGTCGGCGCGCGCAGCGCGCTTCGTGAACATGCTCGCTGCGGCTGTCTGAGCGGAGCGCGCAGCGCGCAGCGAGTTCCGCAGCGCGACCGCCCCCCGAGCATCGCAGCGGAGTCTGCGCAACGCGCAGACCGCTCCGGTATGAGCTCCGGCCCATACCGCCCGCTGCAAAGCCGTGCGTGAAGAAGCGCCACGATCAACTCACAAACCGCGGGCCTTCAACCGAGCGTCCAGGCGCGAGAACACGCGTCGCGTGTTGCCTTCATAAATGGCGTGCTTGTCGTCTGCGCTGAGGATCTTCGACGCCTCGATGTAGCGCTTCGTGTCGTCGTAGTAGTGGCCCGTGGTCGGATCGATGCCGCGCACCGCGCCGATCATCTCGGAGGCGAACAGCACGTTCTTCACCGGGATCACCGTGTTGAGCAGGTCGATGCCCGGCTGGTGATAGACGCAGGTGTCGAAGTACACGTTGTTGAGCACATGCTCGGTCAACAGCGGCTTCTTCATCTCCTGCGCCAGGCCACGGAAGCGGCCCCAGTGGTACGGCACGGCGCCGCCGCCGTGCGGGATCAGGAATTTCAGCGTCGGGAAGTCCTTGAACAGATCGCCCTGGATCAGCTGCATGAAGGCCGTGGTGTCGGCGTTGAGGTAGTGCGCGCCCGTGGTGTGGAAGCAGGCGTTGCAGCTCGTGCTCACGTGGATCATGGCCGGCAGGTCGTACTCCACCATCTTTTCGTAGATGGGGTACCAGTGGCGGTCGGTCAGCGGCGGGCTGGTCCAGTGGCCGCCCGAGGGATCGGGGTTGAGGTTGATGCCGACCGCGCCGTATTCCTTGACGCACTTCTCCAGCTCGGGGATGCAGGTGGCCGGGTCCACGCCGGGTGACTGCGGCAGCATCGCCACCGGCACGAAGTGTTCGGGGAACAGCGTGGAGACGCGGTAGCAGAGCTCGTTGCAGATGGCGGCCCAGGTGCTGGACACCGCGAAGTCGCCGATGTGGTGGGCCATGAAGCTCGCGCGCGGGCTGAACAGCGTGATGTCGCTGCCGCGCTCCTTCATCAGCTTGAGCTGGTTGGTCTCGATCGACTCGCGCAGCTCGTCGTCGCTGATCTTCAGGTCGGCCGCTTTCGGCATGACCGAAGGGTCCTTGATGCCCGCGATCTGGGCGTTGCGCCAGTTCTCCAGCGCCTTGGGGGCCGTGGTGTAGTGGCCGTGGCAATCGATGATCAATGACATGTTGTCTCCTCGGGTCCGTTGTGTCTGAAAACGCGCTCAGGCGGCCGCCATGCCCTGGCGCTGCTTGGCGGCATCGGCCTCGCGCGAGGTCATGAAGGCCAGCAGCGCGCGCACCGCGTCGGCATGCGGCGTGTTCGGGGTCACGCCCGCGCTGAACACGGTGGTGATCTGGATCGGCTCGGGCAGCGGGCCGGCGATGGTGATGCCCTCGACGTGCAGCAGTTCGCTCAGTTGCTGAAAGCCCAGGGTCACCTCACCTTGGGCCACCAGTGAGGCCACGGGCACACCGGGCGGCGCCTGCACCGTCTTGCCGGCCACGGCCTCGGCGATGCCCCAGCGCTCGAACAGCTTCTGCAAGGCCACGCCGCTCGGGCCGGTGGAGTAACTCAGTTTCTCGGCCGCCAGCACCGCGGCCTTCACCGCGGCTTCACTGGAGAGGTCGGGCACCGGCGCGCCAGCGCGCACGCAAGCGGCGACGCCGCTCTTCACGAGGTCGATGCGGCCGGGCATCAAATGGCCGGCCACGATGAGCTTGTCGATCGCGTCGCTGGCCAGAATCACCAGGTCAAACGCCTCGCCAGCCTGCACGCGTTTGGCGGCGTCCACCCCACCCACGGATTCAATGGCCACAGCCTGCCCGGTGCGGGCGCTGTGGGCAGCGGTGAGCTCGGCCAGCACCTGGCGGGTGGCCATGGAGGAAATGCCGCGCAGGGCCGGCTTTGGGGTGTCGATCATGGGGAGATCATTGTGGTCAGCGCGCTGTTGTGCGAAAACCCATACGGGAGGCTAGCAGCTAGAACAAAATCCAATACCTAGCCTCTCAATGCCATGGACCTCAAGCAACTCGAATACTTCGTGCGCGTCGCCGAACTCGGCAGCTTCACGCGCGCGGCCATCGCGCTCGACGTGGCCCAACCGGCCCTCTCACGCCAGGTGCGCCTGCTTGAGGTGGAGTTGCGCCAGACCCTGCTGGTGCGCAACGGCCGCGGCGCCACGCCCACCGAGGCGGGCAAGCTGCTGCTGGCACACGGGCGCGGCATCTTGCACCAGGTGGAGCGCGCAAGGGAGGAGCTGGGCCGCGTGCGCGGCGCGTTGGCCGGACGCGTGGCCATCGGCCTGCCGCCCAGTCTGGCGCGCGTGCTCGCGGTGCCGCTCACGCGGGCGTTCCGTGCGCAGTTGCCGCAGGCCAGCCTGTCCATCAGCGAGGGCCTGTCGGCCAACATGCAGGAGTGGCTGCTCACCGGGCGGCTGGACATCGCGGTGCTCTACAACGCCCAGCCGGTGCCCGAGATCGAGATCCAGCCGCTGCGCGAGGAAGAACTCTGGCTGGTGCAACAGCGCCCGCCCGGCCTGAGCGAAGACCCACCACCCGCGCCCATGCCGTTGCGCGAGCTGGCCGAGGTGCCGCTGATCATCCCGAGCCGGCCCAACGCCTTGCGCATGCAGGTGGAAACCGAACTGGCCAACATCGGTTGCCGCCCGATCGTCGCGCTGGAGATCGATGGGGTGTCGGCCATCCTCGACCTGGTGGCCGACGGCGCCGGCGCTGCCCTGCTCTCGCGCAACGCGGTCGCCAGCTCCATCAAGCCCTCGGCCTACCGGCTGCGGGCCATCACGCCCGCGCTGCGCACGCGGTTGAGCCTGGCCACCAGCTCGCAGCGCCCGGCCACACTCACGCAGCAGCAGACGCTGGGGCTGATCGCACAAACGCTGGCGGCCGTCAGCGGGATCTGAGCAAGCGCGTCACTGCTTCGCAATCCCCGCCCGCTCGATCACCCCGCTCCAGCGGCGGATGTCGCTCGCCAGCAGCTCGCTGGCCTGCTCCGGTGTGGACGATCGCGGGTCGATGTTGAGATCGCGCAGTTTCTTCTGCACCTCGGCATCGGCCACCGCGGCGGCGATGTCGCGCTGCAGGCGCTCGATCACCGGGCGCGGCGTTTTCGCGGGCGCAGCGATGGCGTTCCACGACGAGGCCACGAAGCCGGCCACGCCCGACTCCAGTGCGGTCGGCACCTCGGGCAGCACCACGGAGCGCTTCTCGCCCGCCACCGCCAGCGCGCGCAGCGCGCCGCCGCGGATCTGCGCGAGCACCGGCGCCAGGATCTCCACACCCACGTCTACCTGCCGACCGCGCAGGGCTCCGATGAGGTTGGGCGTGCCGTTGAACGGCACGATCTGCGCGTCGATGCCGGCACTGCTCTTGAACAGCTCGGCCGCCAGGTGCTGCGTGCTGCCGATGTTGATGCTGCCGATGTTGAGCTTGCCCGGATGGGCTTTTGCGTGGGCCAGCAGTTCGGCAAAGGTCTTGAACGGCGCCTCGGGGTGCGCCACCACCGCGATGTCGAAATAGCCCAACGTGGAGACGGGCGCAAAGTCCTTGAGCGTGTCGAACGGCAACGACTTGAACAGACCGGCCGTGACCGCGGTGCCGTTGGACATCAGGAACAGCGTGTGGCCGTCGGGCTCGGCGCGTGCCACGCTCTCGGCCGCCACCACGCCACCGGCGCCCGGGCGGTTCTCGATCACCACCGGCTGGGCAAGCCGCTCGGCCAGCTTGGCCGCCACGATGCGCGCGGTGAGATCACCCACGCCACCGGCCGCGAACGGCACCACGATGCGCAGGCCGCGCGCGGGAAACGCCACCTGCGCGTGCGCGCCGACCCAGGGCATCAACGCCGCCAGCGTGAGCAGCGAACGGCGTTGCACGGCTACAGCACGAAGGTCACGATCGCCGGGAACGCCACCAGAATCGCGGTGCGGATGAAGTCGCTTGCCACAAACGGCAGCACGCCGCGGTAGGTGGCCATGATCGGCACATCCTTGGCCATGCTGTTGATGACGAACAGGTTCATGCCCACCGGTGGTGTGATCAACCCGACCTCCACCACGATCAGCACCAGAATGCCGAACCAGATCGCGAAGTGCTCCGGGCTCATGCCGAAGTCCAGCGCAGTGACCACGGGGAAGAACACCGGGATGGTCAGCAGGATCATGGACAGCGAATCCATGAAGCAGCCCAGGATCACATAAATCACGAGGATGGCCACCAGCACCACGATCGGGCTCAGGCCCCAGCCGGCCACCATCTGCGCCGCTTCCTGCGGCAGCTGCGACAGCGCGAGGAAGGTGTTGTACAGGCCCGCACCGAGCACGATCATGAAGATCATGCCGGTGGCCACCGCGGTGCCCAGGATGGCGCCCTTGAGTGTCTTGAAGTTGAGGCCACCCGAGGCCCAGGCCGCCACGCCGGTGCCGAAAGCACCCACGGCTGCGCCTTCGGTGGGCGTGAAGATGCCCATGTAGATGCCACCCACCACCACCAGGAAGATGGTGAGCACGGGCCAGACCTTGAGGGTGGCCTTCCAGCGCTCGGCCATGGGAATGGCGGGGATGGTGCCCATCTCCTGCGGGCGCACCCGCGCGTAGATGGCGATCACGATCATGTAGCCGATGGCCGCCAGAATGCCGGGCACGAAGGCCGCAAGGAACAGCTTGGCGATGTTTTGCTCGGTCAGGATGGCGTAGATCACGAGCACAACCGAAGGTGGGATCAGGATGCCCAACGTGCCGCCGGCGGCCAGCGTGGCGGTTGAGATGCCGCCCGCGTAGCCTGCGCGCTTGAGCTCGGGCAGCGCCACCTGGCCCATGGTGGCCGCCGTGGCCAGCGAGGAGCCACAAATGGCGCCGAAGCCGGCGCACGCGCCCACCGCAGCCATGGCCACGCCGCCCTTGCGGTGGCCGATCCAGGCCTCGGCCGCCTTGAACAACGCCTGCGACAGCCCACCCAGCGCGGCGAACTGGCCCATCAGCAGGAACAGCGGAATGACCGACAGGTTGTAGTTGGAGAAGGTGCTGTAGGTGACCTGCTTGAGCTGGTTGAGGATGGGTGCGGCATTGCCGTAAATCATCCACGCACCACCCAGGCCGCACACCAGCATCGCGAGCCCGATCGGCACGCGCACGAAGATCAGCAACAGCAGGATCGGGAACGACCAGGCCGCGAGTTCGATGCCACTCATCAGTGCACCCCCGCTTCGGTCGTCCAGCCGGCCGGCTCCTTGCCGATGCCGAACAGCGTGAGCGTCTTGGCGATGTAGGCCAGGCAGCCGATCACCGCGCCCACCAGGCAGGCCGCGTAGGCCCACCAGATCGGCATCGCCAGGATGAAGGTGGTCTCCAGGTACTCCTTCTTTTCCAGCATGCCTTCATAGAGCTTCCAGGTCATGACCAGCCACACGGCGAGCATGAGCAGGTCGCTCATGATCACGATCGTTTTCTTGCCCCAAGCGGGCAGGTGCATGTAAAGCAGATCCACCGTGGCGTGGCCGCCCTTGAGGTAGGTCCAGGGCAGGAAGAAGAACACCGCAATGGCGGTACCGACCTCGACCAGTTCGAAATCGCCGGGTACCGGGCCCAGGCCGATGGAGATGAGCGCGCGGCCGGAGACGCTGGCCACGCTCATGAGCGTGATCGCCACCAGCGCGATGCCGCCCAAGATGGCCGACCAATAGGCCAGCCGGTACACAAATGCTGTCATGCGAAGGCTTTCACGAACGGGGGAAAGATCCTGCGATTGTCCGCCATCGGCGCAGGCCCCCCTCAACAAAAAGGCCGCCCCCTCTCGGGGACGGCCAGCAGCCCGTCGGGCCGATTACTTGGTGTGCTTGGCGATGAGGGCGCGCGCCTCGGCCGCGAGCTTGGCGCCGTCGATACCCTTGGCCTTGACCTCGTTGATCCAGTCGGTTTCGACGGTCGAGGCGGTGCGGCGCCAGCGCTGAGTCTCGAGCGCATCCAGCGCCACGATGTTGTTCTTCGCGCGCTCGGCAATCTCGCGGCCGGCCTTGTCGCCATCGTCCATCGCGCGGCCGAACATGGCCGCCGTCTCGATGCCCGAGTTCTTGTCGATCACAGCCTTCAGATCGGCAGGCAGCTTCTCGTAAGCCGCCTTGTTCATCGAGAACGCGAAGGTCTGGGTGTACAGGCCTTCCTTGCCGGCGAAGGTGGTGTGGTTCTTCACCAGCTCGCTTACCTTGAGCGCCGGCGTCACTTCCCAGGGAATGGTGGTGCCATCGATCACGCCTTTGGAGAGCGCCTCGGTCACGGCCGGCACCGGCATGCCCACGGGTGTGGCGCCCAGCTTGGTCAGCATGTTGTTGATGATGCGCGAACCGCCGCGCACCTTCATGCCGCGCAGGCTCTCCAGGCCCGTCACCGGCGTCTTGGTGTGGAAAAGGCCGGGGCCGTGCGTGTGCACTGCGATCAGCTTGACGTCCTTGAATTCATCAGCGGCGAACTTCTCGACGTACTCCTGAATGGCGCGCGAGGAGGCCTCGGCATTGCCGCTCATGAACGGCAGTTCAAACACCTCGGTCTTGGGGAAGCGTCCCGGGGTGTAGCCCAGCACAGTCCAGGTCAGGTCGACCACGCCATCGCGCGCCTGGTCGAACAGCTGCGGCGGCGCACCGCCCAACTGCATGGCGTGGAACAGCTGCACCTTGATGCGGCCGCCGGACTCGGCCTCCACCTTCTGCGCCCAGGGCGTGAGCGCGCGGGCCGGAATGGTCGCCTGAGGTGGCAGCATCTGGTGCAGGCGCAGCGTCACCGTCTGGGCCATCGCGGTACCGGCCATCGTGGCCGCGGCCACCGCCCCCAGCACCGCCATGGCGGTGCGTCGCTTCAAGAGGTTCATCATCGTGTCTCCGTTCGGGTGGGTCGCCCGCGCCTCGGGGGTGTGGGTGCTCGTCGGCACGGGCATTGGGGATAGCGCCCACACTGTGCATTCGCTGCTCGGGGACGGCCAGCCCCAGGGGCGACTTTCAGGTATGCCGTTATGTTATGAAACCAGCGCAAACCCTGATGTTCGATCTGGCTCGGTGTCCGGGCGGTACGCGCTGTCCACCGTGACGCAGCCGACCACGCGCGACACGCAGGCGCACAGCCGGCGGTTCTCGCGCTTTTCGTGTTCGCTCAGAAACACGTCGCGGTGGTCGATTTCGCCTTCCAGCGCGAGCACGTCCACCGCACACAGCCCGCATTCGCCGCGGCGGCAATCGCTCATCACCTCCACACCGGCGGCCTCCAGCGCGTCCAGCATCGACTCGCCGGCCGTCACGGTGATCTCCGCACCGTGGCGCGGCACGCAGACCACGAAGCTGCCGCTGGGCAGACGCCCGCCGCTGCCGAAGGTCTCGAAACGCAGGTCGGCCGCGGCGCGCCCTTGCTCTGCCCAGGCGCCGCGCGCCGCGTCGAGCATGCCGGCAGGGCCGCACACGAAGCACGGCGCACCGGCTGGCAACGCAGCGATCTCGCGCGCCAGGTCCAGCCGCTCACCGCGCGCGGACACCGCCGTCACGAGTGCATCGCCCAGCAACGCGCGCAAGCCCTCGGCGTAGGCCAACTCGGCATCGTTGCGCACCGCGTACAACAAGCGCACGCGCCGGCCCATACGCACCAGCGTCTGCGCCATACCCACCAGCGGCGTGATGCCGATGCCACCGGCCACCAACAGCGTGTCGATGGCATCGAGCGAGAGCGCGAAATGGTTCTGCGGCGCGCTGGCGGTCAGCGTATCGCCCACCGCGAGCGACCACATCGCCTTCGAGCCACCGCGACCGTCGTCCAGGCGCTTGACCGCGATGCGGTAGGCACCCGGCACCTCGGGCGGCAGACCGACGAGCGAATAGGAGCGGTGCTGCTCGCGCCCGGCCACGTTCAAGCGCAACTGCAGGTGCGCACCGGGCGCCCAGGCGATGGCCTCGCCCTCGACGGGCTGCAGCACGAATTCGCGCACGGTGGGGGTGAGGTCGGTGGTGGCGACGACGCGCACCGCTTGCCAGTTGGGATTGCTTTTCATGATGTTCCTTCAGCGACGGCGGATCAGGCGCAATGCCGGCATGGACGCGTGTGCCTGCCCTTTTGTGTGGCCGGCCAGCACGGCGCGAAGGTTGCGCTGGGCCAGGCGGGAGTGCTCGCGCAGGATGGCTTCGGCACGCGCACTCTCGCGGCGCTCGATGGCATCGAGCACCTGGCGGTGCTGGTCCTGCGCGACGACGAGCATGTCGCGCGCCTGTGGCGACTCGGCCTCGGCGAGCACGAAGCCCGAGGGCGAGGCGAACGGCAGCGCGCACACGCGTTCGAGCTGGCGCTCCACCGTGGGGCTGTCGGCCATCTCGGCCAGCAGCACGTGAAAGCGGCTGTTGAGCGCCACGTAATCGGAGAAGGCCTCGTCGTCCAACGTGGGGGCGGCCAGCACGGCATCGATGCGTTCGAGCACGCCGCGAGCTTCGGTGAGCACGGCTGCGGGCGCACCGCGCTCGGCCGCCAGTCTTGCGAGCAGCCCTTCGAGCGTGCCACGCAGCTCGATGGCGTCGGCGATGTCGCGCTCGGAGAAGGTCTCGACCACGTAGCCGCCACCGGGCAGCGCGCGCAGCAGGCCCTCTTGCTCCAACCGCAGCAAGGCAGCACGCACGGGCGTGCGCGACACGCCCAGGCGTTCGACGATGGCCAGCTCGGCGATGCGCGAGCCGCCACTCAGCTCACCCGAGAGGATGAGTTCGCGCAGTTGCAGCAGGGCTCGGACCTGGGCGGATTCGGGGACGGCTTCTGTGGTGCTGTTCATGGTAGGGAACTTGTTGGGGAGCACTCTGACTGTGTTGGCGGGTGTCAGGGCGGTGCCCCTGGCTTTGGGGGCGCAACTGCGGCGGTCCTCGCTGCGCGAGGACTTCCCTGTGGTGCTCGGGCGAGCGGCCTGCGGCATAACTCGCTGCGCTGTCTGCGACAGCTCCGTTCAGACAGATGCCGCAAATCAGTCAACGAAGCGCGCTGCGCGCGCGGCCGCCCGCCCTGCGCTCCTCGGCGCCGCACATGCGCCCCCAAAGCCAGGGGCACCGCCCTGACGCAGGCACTGTTGGTATTCCACCGGTGGCGTGCCGACACCTCGTTGCCGAGGGCTTGGGCCATGGGCTGGGAGGCGCCTGTGCGCTGGCGAGGAGCGCAGGGTGACGGGCTGGCGCGCGCAGCGCGCTTCGTTGACTGACTTGCGGCATCTGTCCGAGCGGAATGCGCGCAGCGCATGCAGCGAGTTATGCCGCACTGCCCGTCACCCGAGCACCGCAGCGAACCCCTTGCGCAGCAAGGGGCAGCGCAGTGAAGCCTCCCAGCCCATGGCCCAAGCCCTCGGCTTGCCAGCGATGCGGGCAATGAACAAAGCATCAACCCACCCGCCGAATCGGAATCACCGAGGAAGGCGCACGCTCCTTCTCGACCATCTTGTCGATCAGCCGCCGCGCCCACATCGCGCCTGCGTCGATGTTGAGGTTGTAGAACTTGTGGTCCGGGTGTTCCTCGATCGCTTTCTGCTGCGCTTCGAGCACCAGCTCGTCCTCGCGGAAGATGCCGGCCACGCCCTCGCGCAGCTGGTGCGTCAGGCGCTGCTCGCCCAGGCAGTAGTTGCGCGCGAAGGCCCAGAAGTAGAGGCAGGTGTTGTCCGTCTCGGGTGTGATGGTGTTGAGCACCATGCCGTTCACGCCACGGCTGCGGTCGCCCTGCGGTGCGCCGCTGCCGGCCGGGGCCACGCCGACGTCGATCGCTACCGTGCAGGGCGCCTCGAAGCGGATGATTTGCCAACGGTCGACTGGGCCTTTGTAGCCGCGTGCCTGCTGGATCTGACCGGCCCAGAACGGCGGTGCTTCGATGTTTTCCATCCAGCGCGTCACGGTGGCCATGCGCTCGCCGTGCGTGGCCACGAAGGGCGCCTCGGCCACCGCGCGGTTGCCGATGCTGCTGCCGTGCACAAAGGTCTCGTGCGTGAGGTCCATCAGGTTGTCGATCACCAGGCGGTAATCGCACTTCACGCGGATCATCTTTCCGTCGCCGGCCCAGGCCGGGTCGTGGTTCCAGTGCAAATCAGGGATCAACGATTCGTCGGCCAGCGCCGGGTCGCCCGGCCAGACCCAGATGAAGCGGTGCTTCTCGGCCACCGGAAAGCGGCGCACGCAGGCCGCCGGGTTGATGGTTTCCTGGCTCGGCATGTGGGTGCAGCGCCCCTCGGCGTTGAACACCAGCCCGTGGTAGCCACAGACCACCTCGTCGCCCTCCAGACGCCCCATGGACAGCGGCAGCAACCGGTGCCAGCAGGCGTCCTCCAGCGCGGCCACGCGGCCATTGGTCTGGCGGTACAGCACCAGTTTCTGGTTACAGACGGTGCGGGCCAGCAAGCTGCGGCCGACCTCCACGTCGTAGGCGGCGGCGTACCAGGCGTTGAGGGGGAAGTGGTTGGGCGCGGTGTTCATGGATACGCAATGTATACAAGGATGACCATTATCCCAATGAAATCCTTCAAAACAGCTCGGAGTAGGCCATTTATGTATTCAATGGCAGCAAAGCGATTGCCACTTGATCGGGCTTCCGTTACCGTCGCGGGCTTTGATTTCCGCAAACCTTCCTGGAGACAACATGAGCCTGAATCCCCCATTCCGCGCCGACCACGTCGGCAGCTTTCTGCGCCCCGCCTACCTGCTGCAGGCGCGCGAACAGAAGGCCAAGGGCGAGATCACGGCCGCCCAGCTGCGCGAGGTCGAGGATCGCGCGATCACCGAGATCGTGAAGTTCCAGGCCGACGTCGGCCTGCCCTCCATCACCGACGGCGAGTTCCGCCGCACCTACTTCCACATCGACTTCCTGGAGCAGCTCGGCGGCGTGAAGACCGACATCCCGGTCACCATCCGCAAGCCCGACGGCACCGAAGAACTGGCCCCGCCCGTGATCCGCGTGATCGACAAGGTGCGCCACGCGAAGAACATCCAGCTCGCCGATTTCCAGTACCTGCAGGAGCAGGTGAAGGCGCTCGGCCTGCCAGGCCTCACGCCCAAGGTCACCATCCCCTCGCCGACCATGCTGCATTTCCGCGGCGGGCGCGCCGGCATCAGCAAGGAGGCCTACCCCGAGCTCGACCCGGTGTTCTACGACGACGTGGCCCAGGCCTATGCCGATGAACTGCAGAGCCTGGCCGACGCCGGCTGCACCTACGTGCAGATGGACGACACCAACATGGCCTACCTGTGCGACGAGAAGATGCGCGAGGCCGCCCGCCAGCGCGGTGACGACCCGAACGAACTGCCGCACCGCTACGCCAGCTTCATCAACAAGGTGGTGGCGCACAAGCCCAAGGGCATGACGCTGGCCATGCACCTGTGCCGCGGCAACTTCAAGAGCACGCACGCCGCGGCGGGCAACTACGAGCCGGTGGCCGAGGCGCTGCTGTCCGAGATGCGGCTGGACGCCTTCTTCCTCGAATACGACGACGACCGCTCGGGCGACTTCCGCCCGCTGCGCTACCTGAGCAAGGGCAAGACCGTGGTGCTGGGCCTGGTGACCACCAAGTTCGGCCAGCTCGAAAGCAAGGACGACCTGAAACGCCGCATCGACGAGGCCGCGAAGTACGCGCCGCTGGAGCAGCTGTGCCTGTCGCCGCAGTGCGGCTTCTCCAGCACGGTGCACGGCAACAACATCGCGGTGGAAGACCAGCGCAAGAAGCTGGCGCTGGTGGTGGAGACGGCGCGCGAGGTGTGGGGCAGCGTTTGAAGCCACCGGTCCACGTCCACCTCGACTTCATCTCGCCTTACGGCTACTTCGCGTCCTTGCGCGTCGAGGCGCTGGCTGCGCGCCACGGCCGTACGGTGGCGTGGCACCCGATGTTGCTGGGCGTGGCGGTGCTCAAGGTGATGGGCCTCAAGCCCTTGATGGAGACGCCACTCAAGGGCGACTACGTGGAGCGCGACGTGCGGCGCTATGCGCGCGAGCACGGCGTGCCCATGCAACGCCAGCCGCGCGACGCGGTGATGAACCCGCTGGCCTGCGGCCGCGCGCTGGCCTGGGTGAACCGCCACCAGCCCGAGCGCGCGGGCGAGGTGGTGCACGCGATCTATCGCGCCTATTGGGGCGAAGGGCGCGACCTGTCCACGCCGGTATCGCTCGAACCCGTGGTGGGCGAGACCATCGCACGCGCAGTGGCCGGTGAAGAAGCCGCCACACTGCTGCGCGCCGAGGTGGACGCCTCGATTGCCGCAGGCATCTTCGGCTCGCCCACGCTGGTGATCGACGGCGAGCCTTTCTGGGGCGTGGACAAGCTGGAACAGGCCGAACGCTGGCTGGCCAACGGGGGTTGGTAGGCGGTTGGCGAGCCCCCGCGCCCGCGGCACGGTCAATCGATCGTGACCTTGCCGTCCTTCACCAGTTTCGCGAAGCGCGCCGTGTCGTTCGCGATCTGCTGAGCCATCTGCTCGCGGCTGTTGCCGATGGGCTCGGCGCCAATCTCGGCCATGCGCGCGCGGAACTCGGGCGATTGAATGATCTTCACCGCCTCGGTGTTGAGACGGCCCAGAATCTCGGGCGGCGTGGCGGCGGGCGCCAGCACGCCGAACCAGGTGCCGATGTCGAAGCCCTTGAGGCCGGCCTCCTCCAGCGTGGGCACGTCGGGCAATGCGCCGGAGCGCCTGGCCGTGGTCACCGCCAGCGCCCGCAGCTTGCCCGCCTTGATGTGCGGTAGCACCGGCGTCACGGTGTCGAAGCTCATGAGGATCTGACCGCCCAGCAGGTCGGTGGCCAGCGGGCCGCTGCCGCGGTAGGGCACGTGGATGAAGCTGGTGTCGGTGACTTGCTGGAACTGGGTACCGATGAGGTGCTGCGCCGTGCCGTTGCCATTGGAGCCGTAGGAATACTTGCCCGGCGAGGCCTTGAGCAGCGCCACGAGTTCACTCACGTTCTTCGCCGCCGTGCTCGCGTTGACCACCAGCACGTTGGGCACCAGGGCCACGGTGGTGACGGGCGCGAGGTCTTTCGAGAAATCGTACGGCAGGCTCTTGTAGACGCTGGGCGCGATGGTGTGGTGCACCGCGCCCATCAGCAGCGTGTGGCCGTCGGGCCGGGCCTTGGCCACGTAGTCGGCGCCGATGGTCGCACCCGCACCGGGCTTGCTCTCCACCACCACCGGCTGGCCCAGGCTCTGCGAGAGCCGGTCGGCCAGCGCGCGCGCCAGCACGTCGGTGGTGCCGCCGGCCGCAAAGGGCACGACCAGGCTGATGGGCTTGGTGGGCCAGGCCTGCTGGGCCACGGCCATGCCGGCAAAAGCCAGGGGCGCGAGTGCAGCGGCCTGCAGCAGGCGGCGGCGGATGCGGTACGGGTTCATGCTTGTCTCCTTCAATGGCGCTGTCGCGCTCTGGGGGCCGAGGGGGGAAAACGGCTCAGGCGGCCTGGCGCAGGTCGCTCTGGGCGAGCAGCGCACACACCGCCTGCGTGACTTGTTTGGTGGTGGCCCGGCCACCCAGGTCGCCGGTGTGCAGTTCGGGGTTGGCCGTGACTTGTTCGATGGCGGTCATCAGCCGCGCCGCGCCCTCGGCCTCGCCCAGGTGCTCGAGCATCATCACCACCGACCAGAAGGTGCCGATGGGGTTGGCCAGGCCCTTGCCCATGATGTCGAAGGCCGAGCCGTGGATGGGCTCGAACATCGACGGGTAGCGGTGCTCGGGGTCGATGTTGCCGGTGGGCGCGATGCCCAGGCTGCCCGCGAGCGCGGCGGCCAGGTCGCTCAGGATGTCGGCGTGCAGGTTGGTCGCGACGATGGTGTCCAGCGTGGCCGGGCGGTTCACCATGCGGGCCGTGGCGGCGTCCACCAGTTCCTTGTCCCAGCGCACGTCCGGGAACTCTTTCGCGATCTGCACCGCGATCTCGTCCCACATCACCATGGCGTGGCGCTGCGCGTTGCTCTTGGTGATGACCGTGAGCTGCTTGCGCGGCCGCGATTGCGCGAGGCGGAACGCGAATCGCATCACGCGCTCGACGCCGGCGCGCGTCATCATGGTCACGTCGGTGGCGGCCTCGATCGGGTGGCCCTGGTGCACGCGCCCGCCCACACCCGAGTACTCGCCCTCGGAGTTCTCGCGAACGATGACCCAGTTCAGGTCTTCGGGCTTGCAGCGCTTGAGCGGGGCGTCGATGCCCGGCAGGATGCGCGTGGGCCGCACGTTGGCGTACTGGTCGAAGCCCTGGCAGATCTTCAGGCGCAGGCCCCAGAGCGTGATGTGGTCGGGAATGTCGGGGTCGCCCGCGGAGCCGAACAGGATCGCGTCCTTGTGCCTCAGCCGATCCAGGCCGTCGGCCGGCATCATCACGCCGTGGCGGCGGTAATGGTCGCCACCCCAGTCGAAGTTCTCGAAGGTGCAGCGAAAGCCCGCGCCGCTGGCGGTGAGCGCCTCCAGCACCTGGCGGCCGGCCGGCACCACCTCCTTGCCAATGCCGTCGCCAGGAATGGTGGCAATCGAATAGGTCTTCATCGCAAACTCTCTCCACGGATCAATCGGTGGGCGGACTGTAGGCATTGATCGTGGTGATGGATCGCCCCTATAGTGAATCCATCGTTGAAAATGATTCAACAATCAAGCCATGCCCGACACCATCCAGCCCGCCGACCTCGGCTTCTTCAGCACACTCGCCAACGCCGGCAGCCTCAGCGGTGCGGCGCGCGAGCTGGGCATCACCACCTCGGCGGTCAGCAAGCACCTGGCGCTGATGGAAGCGCGCGTGGGCGTGCCGCTGGTCAACCGCACCACGCGGCGCATGGGCCTCACACCCGAGGGCGAGCTGTACCTGGAGCACGCCCGCCGCATCCTCGGCGACATCGACGCCATGGAGGAGCTGCTGGGCAGCGCGCGCTCCACGCCCAAGGGCCTGCTGCGCATCAACGCCACGCTGGGCTTCGGCCGCAGCCACGTGGCGCCGCTGGTGTCGCGTTTTGCCCAGAAGCACCCGCAGGTGGAGGTGCAGCTGCAGCTCTCGGTGAACCCGCCCGCACTCACCGACGACGGCTTCGACGTCTGCATCCGCTTCGGTGCGCCGCCCGACGCGCGCGTGATCGCGCGCCACCTCGCGCCCAACCGGCGCCTGCTGTGCGCCACCCCGGGCTACCTGGCGCGCCACGGCACGCCGCGCGTGCCGCGCGACCTGATGCAGCACAACTGCATCGGCATCCGCCAGGGCGAAGAGGCCTATGGCGTGTGGCGGCTCACGCATGGGCGAGGGCGCAGCGCCACCACCGAAGCGGTGCGCGTGCGCGGCAACCTCACCACCAACGACGGCGAGATCGCGGTGAAGTGGGCGCTCGACGGGCACGGCATCCTGATGCGCGCGGAGTGGGACATCGAGCGTTACCTGCGCAGCGGGCGCCTGGTGCAGGTGCTGCCGCAGTGCGCCACGCCCGACGCCGACATCCACGCCGTCTACCCGCAACGCCACCAGCACGCGGCGCGCGTGCGCGCCTTCGTGGATTTCATGGCGGCCTCGTTCTCGCAGCTGGCGGGCAGCAGCCGCGCCTGAGACCCTCAGGCGCCGAAGCGCACCTCGGTGGGCACGGCAATCGCGGCCAACGCGGTCTGCAGCCGCTCGACCAGCGCCGCATCGGGCGCACCCGCAAACGTCACCGTTGCGAGCTGGCGTCCGCCCTCCTCGCGAGCCTGCACCTGCGCGGCGCGTCCGGGCGCCACCTCGCGCGCCAGATCGGTGAGCTTCAGCTCGATCGCGCGCAGGCGCAGCGCGGGCTTGAAGACCTTGCCGATCGCCGTGAGCGGCAGCGCGTCGACGATGACCACGCGCTTGGGGACCGCGGGGCGTTCGTACACCTGCGGCGCCACGGTGCGCAGCAGCTCATCGGCGTCGATCGCGGTGCGCAGCACCACGAAGGCGGCCGGCACCTCGCCCGCGTAGGCGTCGGGTTCGGCCACCACCGCGCACTGCGCCACCGCGGGGTGGGCCAGGAAGGCGTCCTCCACCAGCCCGGGGTCGATGTTGTGCGAGCCGCGGATGATCACATCCTTGGCCCGGCCGGTGAGGTGCACGCGGCCTTCGGCGTCAAGGTGGCCGAGGTCGCCCGAGACGATCCAGCCGCGCTCGAACATGCCCGCGTTGCGATTCGGATCGAGGTACCCCGGGCTCATGTGCGGACCACGCAGCACCACCACGCCGGTCTCGCCCGGTGCGCAGCGTTCGTCGAGCTTCGCTTCGCCATCGCGCCAGAGCACGGCATGCACCTCGGTGAAGGGCAGGCGCCAGCCGGCCGAGCCCGGCACGCGCGGCGCGTGCAGCGGCTCGATGCTCACCAGCCCGGCGCACTCCGTCATGCCCAGGATGTTGCGCACCGGAATGCCGGTGCCGGCCTCGAAGCGCTGCGCGAGTTCGTTCGGCAGCGGCGAGCCACCGGTGTAGGCGGCGCGGATGCACGAGATGTCGGCGTCCACCGGCACGCCGAGCAGGCTCGCGAGCACCGTGGGCACGCAGGCCAGGTGCGTCACGCCTTCGCGCTCGCAGAAGCGCCAGTAGCGCTGCACGAAGCCGGCGCTGCGCATGCCACTCAAGGTGGGCAGCACTTGCCGCGCGCCCACGGCCAGCAGCGCCAGGCCGTAGACGAAAGCACCGGCCACGTGGAACAAAGGGAAACCATTGATTTCCACGCTGTGCTCGTCGCAGTCGTAATAGGCGTGCGCGAACCAGGCCGTGTGCGCCTCGTTGCCCGCGGCGTGCTGCGCGAGCTTGGGTGCGCCCGTGGTGCCGCCGGTGTGGAACAGCGCCACCACGCGCTCGGGGTTCAGGTCGGGTTCGAAGGTCAGCGTGTCGGGCTGCGCGGCCATCAGGGCCTGCAGCGAGGCGAGGCCGGGCACGGCTTCATCGACGGTGATCGGCACCAGCGCACCCGCGTGGTGCTGCTGCACCTTCAAGGCGGTGGGCCAAACCGCGAGCTCGGCGCTCGGGCCCAGCGCGACCAGGACCTTCGCGTTCGCGGCCTGCATCAGCGCGGCGATGTGATCGGGCTGCAGCAGCACGTTGATCGGGCACACGCGGCCCGCGAGCTGCGCGCCCCATAGAACGCTATGCGCCTCGGGCATGTTGGGCGCGAGCAGCGCCACGCTGTCTTGCGGGCCGATGCCCAGCGCGCGAAAGGCATTGGCCGCGCGGTGGATGTTCGCGAGCAGTTCACGGTAGCTCACGCGCTGCGGTGCGCTCGATAGCTCGGCGTCACGCAGAAAGGTAAAGGCCTCACGATCGGGGAAGCGTTCTGCCGCGGCACGGATCAGACCATAGGGCGTGCGCTGCGGCGCAACCTCGTGCAGGGGCCGCTGCTCCAGCGCCTCGATGTCGGCCAGCGAGGTGAACGCCTTCATGCAAGACCCAGCAGGCGCACCGCGTTGCCCTTGAGGATGCCGGGCATCACCTCGGGCTTGAAGCCGGCCACCTCGAAGTCCTTCATCCAGCGCTCGGGCGTGATCAGCGGGTAGTCGCTGCCGAACAGCACGCGGTCTTTGAGCAGCGTGTTGGCGTACTGCACCAGCTGCTTGGGGAAGTACTTGGGGCTCCAGCCGCTGAGGTCGATCCACACGTTGGGCTTGTGCGTGGCCACGCTGAGCGCTTCGTCCTGCCACGGGAAGCTCGGGTGCGCCATCACGATCTGCATGTCGGGGAAGTCGATCGCCACGTCGTCGAGGTGCATGGGGTTGCTGTACTCGAGCCGCAGGCCGCCGCCGCAGCGCATGCCCGAGCCGATGCCGCTGTGGCCGGTGTGGAAGATGGCCGGCAGCTTGTGCGCGTTGATCACCTCGTAGATCGGCCAGGCCATCTTGTCGTAGGGGTGGTAGCCCTGCACCGTGGGGTGGAACTTGAAGCCCTTGACGCCTTCTTCCTTGATCAGCCGCTCGGCCTCGCGCGCGCCCATCTTGCCCTTGTGCGGGTCGATGCTGGCGAAGGCCATCATCATGTCGCTGTTCTCGCGCGCGGCCTGGGCGATCTCCTCGTTGGGGATGCGGCGGCGGCCGAGCTTGGATTCGCTGTCCACGGTGAACATCACCAGGCCGATCTTGCGTTCGCGGTAGTAAGCGATGGTCTCGGCGATGGTGGGGCGGCGGTTGCTGCCGAAGTACTTGTCGGCGGCGCGGTCGTATTCCTCGCCGTAGTTGTCGAACGGGTTCCAGCAGCTCACTTCGGCGTGGGTGTGGATGTCGATGGCAATCAGGTTCTGGTGGTCCATGGGTGATTCTCCGATTGAATTCTGTTGGCCTGGTCTTGTGGCGGGTGTCAGGGGAGTGGCTGTCTCTGCGGTGGCTTCACTGCAGCGCCCCTCGCTGCGCGAGGGGTCCCTTGCGATACTCGCGCGGGAGGCGTGCGGCATAACTCACTGCGCGGTCTTCGCCCGCTCCGTTCAGACAGATGCCGCAAGTCAGTTCACGAAGCGCGCTGCGCGCGCCGCCTCCCGCACTGCGCTTCTCAGCGCTGCACAGGCGCCACCGCAGAGACAGCCACTCCCCTGACGCCTGCATCTCGACACGCCACCGTTCGCATGCCGACACCTCGCTGGTCGAGGGCTTGGGCTGTGTGGACGGGGGCGCCTGTGCGCAGCCGAGGAGCACAGGGTGGGTGGGCGCGCGCGCAGCGCGCTTCGTGAACTGACTCGCGGCGTCTGTTCGAGCGGAATGCGCGCAGCGCATGCAGCGAGTTACGCCGCGGCCCACCCACCCGAGCACCGCAGGGCACCCTTCGCGCAGCGAAGGGCTGCGCAGTGAAGCCCCCGGCCACACAGCCCAAGCCCTCGGCTCGCCACCAAAGTCGCCCGTCAAAGCGCTCATCGAACCACGTCTCCTCACCCATCACCCGGGTAAACCCGCATGCCATTCCGACCGCGCGGGATTGATTTGGTTATTAGTTATAACAATAATCGCCCATCCTCACAAGGCACGAAAACCATGCCCATCCAGACCAACGACCTCACGATCGAGCTGCGCGGAGACCAGCAGCAGATCGCCCTCATCACCCTCAACCGCCCGACCAAGCGCAACGCCCTCAACGACGGCCTTGTGCTGGCCATCCGCGACATCTTCCAGGGCATGCCACACAGCGTGCGCGCCGCCGTCATCCACGGCAACGGCGACCACTTCTGTGCTGGCCTTGACCTCTCCGAGCTCAGCGAGCGCGACGCCGCCGCCGGCCTGCACCACTCACGCATGTGGCACGCCGCACTGGACTGCGTGGAACGCGGCCCGGTGCCGGTGGTGGCCGCGCTGCACGGCGCCGTCGTTGGCGGCGGCCTGGAACTGGCCAGCGCCTGCCACGTGCGCGTGGCCGACGCGTCCACCTTCTTCGCGCTGCCCGAAGGCTCGCGCGGCATCTTTGTCGGCGGCGGCGGTTCGGTTCGCATTCCGCGCCTGATCGGCACCGCGCGCATGGCCGACATGATGTTCACCGGCCGCGTCTACAGCGCCGAAGAAGGCGAGCGTACCGGCCTCGCTCAGTACCTGGTGCCGCAGGGCACGGCGCTGGACAAGGCGCTCGAACTGGCCACCCGCATCGCCGCCAACGCGCCGCTCACCAACTACGCGCTGATGCAGGCGCTGCCGCGCATCGCCGACCAGACCGCCGACCACGGCTTCTTCACCGAGGCGCTGATCTCGGCCATCGTGCAGGACGCGCCCGAGGCCAAGGCGCGCGTGCGCGAGTTCCTCGAAGGCCGTGGGCCGAAGGTGAAGAAGCAATGAGCGTTTCGCCGCGTTACCGGCCGCTGGCCTTCGGTGTCACCGAGGCCGAGTTGCGCCACACCACCGACGGCACCGGCTACCTCAAAGCGAAGGTGCCGCTGCAGCCCTGGCCGCATCGACTCACCGACCGGCTGCTCCACTGGGCGCAGGTGGCGCCCGATCGCAGCTTCATGGCGCGACGCGCGAAGAATGCCGACGGCACGACGGGCGACTGGGTGCACCTGAGCTACGCGCAGGCGCTGGACGCAGCTCGATGCATCGGCCAGGCCCTGCTCGACCGTGGCCTGAGCGCCGAACGCCCCGTGCTGATCGTGAGCGAGAACGACCTCGAGCACGCGCAGATCGCGCTGGGTTGCCTGTACGCCGGCATTCCCTGGGCACCGGCCTCGCCCGCGTATTCGCTGGTGAGCCAGGACTACGACAAGCTGCGCCACCTGGTGAACACGCTCACGCCGGGCCTGGTGTACGCGGCCGACGCGCCGCGCTACGAGCGTGCGCTGCTGGCCACGCTGGGCGAGGACGCCGAGATCGTCACCGGCAGCGGCAGCGTGCCCGGGCGCGCCACCACCAGCTTCGCCGCGCTGCGCGCCACCAACCCCACGCCTGCGGTGGACGCCGCCATGCAGGCCACCGGACCCGACACCATCGTCAAGTTCCTGTTCACCTCGGGCTCGACCAAGCTGCCCAAGGCCGTCATCAACACCCAGCGCATGTGGTGCGCCAACCAGCAGCAGATGGCGCAGAGCATGCCGGTGCTGGCCGACCCGCAGGTGCCGCCGGTGGTGGTCGACTGGCTGCCCTGGAACCACACCTTCGGCGGCAACCACAACTTCGGGCTCACCCTGGTGCACGGCGGTACCCTCTACATCGACGACGGCAAGCCCACGCCCGCGCTCATCGGCGAGACGCTGCGCAACCTGCGCGAGATCGCGCCCACGGTGTACTTCAACGTGCCCACGGGTTTCGAGGCCATCGCCAACGCGATGAAGACCGACACCGTGCTGCGCGACACCCTGCTCAGCCGCGTGCGCATGTTCTTCTACGCCGGTGCCGCGCTCGCGCAGCCGGTGTGGGACACACTGCACGCGGTGCAGGAACAGGCCATCGGCGAGCGCATCGTCATGGGCACCGGCCTGGGCATGACGGAGTCCGGCCCGTTCGGCATCTTCATCACCCGGCCCGAGGTGAAATCGGGCGACCTCGGCCTGCCCGCGCCGGGGCTGGAGCTCAAGCTCGTGCCCAGCGGCGACAAGGTGGAGGTGCGCTACCGCGGGCCCAACATCACGCCCGGCTACTGGCGCAGCCCCGAGGCCACGGCCGAGGCCTACGACGAGGAAGGTTTCTTCTGCACCGGCGACGCCGTCACCTGGATCGACCCCGCGAACCCGAACCTGGGCCTGCGCTTCGACGGCCGCATCGCCGAGGACTTCAAGCTGGCCACCGGCACCTTCGTGAGCGTGGGCCCGCTGCGCGCGAAGATCATCGCGGCCGGCGCGCCCTTCGTGCAGGACGCGGTCATCACGGGCCTGAACGAGAAGGAAGTGGGCGCCATGCTGTTCACCACGCCGGCCGTGCGCACGCTGGCGGGCTTGCCGGCCGATGCGCCACTGGCCGAGGTGCTGGCCCACCCCAAGGTACTCGCGCACTTCCAGGGGGTGGTGAACGACCTGGCCGCGCAGAGCACCGGCAGCGCCAACCGCGTGGCGCGCTGCATCCTGCTGGCCGAGCCGCCCAGCATCGACAAGGGCGAAGTCACCGACAAGGGTTCCATCAACCAGCGCGCCGTGCTCAAGCACCGCGCCGACCTCGTGGCTGCGCTGCACGCGGGCACGGCGCCCAACACTTTGAACCCGCAAACCGAAACACAGAGGAGACAAGCATGAAGATCGAAGGACAGGCCGCACTCGTCACCGGCGGCGGCTCGGGCCTGGGCGAGGCCACCGCGCGCGAACTCGCGCGCCTGGGCGCCAAAGTGGCCGTGCTCGACGTGAACCTGGACAACGCGAAGCGCGTGGCGGCCGACATCGGTGGCGCGGCCTTCGCCTGCGACATCACGAACACCGAGAGCCTGCAGGCCGCGATCGATGGCGCTGCCGCAGTCCACGGCCCGGCGCGCATCCTCATGAACATCGCCGGCATCGGCACCGCCAAACGCGTGGTGCAGAAAGACGGCAGCGCCGCGCCGCTGGACGACTTCGCGCGCGTGATCAACGTCAACCTGATCGGCACCTACAACGCCAGCCGCCTGTTCGCCGCCGCCTGCGCGAAGCTGGACGCACTGGAAGACGGCGAGCGCGGCGTGATGCTGTTCACCGCCAGCGTGGCCGCGTTCGACGGCCAGGTGGGCCAGCAGGCCTACAGCGCCTCCAAGGGTGGCCTGGTGGGCATGACGCTGCCGATGGCGCGTGACCTCGCACAGCACGGCATCCGCGTCTGCACCATCGCACCCGGCCTGTTCTCCACGCCGCTGATGCGCCAGTTGCCCGAGCCGGTGCAAGCCTCGCTCGCGGCCAGCATTCCCTTCCCGCCGCGCCTGGGCAAGCCCGAGGAGTTCGCGGCGCTGGCGGCGCACATCGTGACCAACACGCACCTCAATGGCGAGGTGATCCGCCTCGACGGCGCGCTGCGCATGGCGCCGCGCTGAGCACATCGACTGCTTCGACAAGGACAAGAAGCCGAACCGGCCACCCGAGGAGACACCATGACCCGCATTGCCATGAAAGGCGGCATCGCGCTCGGCGCGGCCGCGCTGTTGAGCGCCTGTGTGAGCACACCCACCAGCGCACCCGCACGCCTGGGCCCCGCCACCGGCGCTGCGCTGCAGGCTTGCGAGGCGCTGGCCGCGCAGTTCCAGCACCCGGCCACGCGCATCGAATCGGCCGCGTCCGTGGCCGCGGGCGGTCTGCAACTCGGCGGTCAGCCGGTGGCCGCGCATTGCCTCGTCAAGGGCCGCATGCACGAACGCAAGGGCAGTGACGGGCGCGACTACGCCATCGGCTTTGAGATGCGCCTGCCGCAGGCCTGGAACGGCCGCTTCTATTACCAGGGCAATGGCGGGCTCGATGGCAATGTGCAGCCGGCGCAAGGCGCGCTCGGCGGCGGCCCGCTCACCGGCGCACTGGCACAGGGCTTTGCGGTCATCAGCTCCGACGCCGGCCACAGCGGCCCGCAGACGCCCTACTTCGGCCTCGAGCCGCAAGCGCGGCTCGACTACGGTTACCAGGCCGTGGCCAAGCTCACGCCGATGGCCAAGGCACTGATCCGCAGCGCCTACGGCAAGGCGCCCGATCGCTCCTACATCGGTGGCTGCTCCAACGGCGGGCGCCACGCGATGGTGGCCGCCAGCCGCCTGGGCGACCAGTACGACGGCTATCTGATCGGTGCACCTGGCTACCGCCTGCCCAACGCCGCGCTGGCGCAGCTCTGGGGCGCGCAGAAATGGGCGGCCATCGCCACCCCCGGCACCACGGTGCGGCATCCGCTCAACCCCAATGCCAGCATCCCCGACCTGGGCACCGCCCTCACGGCCACCGAGCGCCAGACCGTGGCCCAGGCGGTTCTGCAGCGCTGCGACGCGCTCGATGGCCTGACCGATGGCCTGGTGCAGGCCACGCAGGCCTGCCAGGCCGCGTTCGACGTGGCGCGCGACGTGCCCACCTGCGTCAGTGGTCGCATCGGCACCTGCCTGACCCCGCTGCAAAAGCGCACGCTGGCCGAGGTACACGCCGGCGGCAAGGCCGCCCATGGCGAGCCGATCTACAGCGCCTTCCCCTGGGACCCGGGCATCGCGGCCAGCAACTGGGCCACCTGGAAGTTCGTCAACGCGGTGGCGCTCGACCCGCTGTCGGTCGGCACGGTGTTCACCGCCCCGCCCGCCGCGCCGGTGAGCTTCGCCAGCGCCGACATCGACGCGCTGCTGGCGGCCGTGTCCGCCACCACCGGCACCTACCGCGAATCGGGCGTGTCGCTGATGGGGCCGCCCGGGCACGAGAAACCCGACAACCTTCTGCCGCTGCGCGCGCGCGGCGCGAAGATGGTGCTCTACCACGGCGTGAGCGACGCCATCTTCTCGGCCGAGGACACGCGCCAGTGGTTCGAACGCCTGCAGGCCAGCCAGGGGGGCCGCGCCGCGGACTTTGCGCGCTACTTTCCTGTGCCCGGCATGAACCACTGCAGCGGCGGCCCGGCCACCGACCAGTTCGACCTGCTCGGCCCGCTGGTGCGCTGGGTGGAGCACGGCGAGCCGCCGCAGGCGGTAAAGGCTGTGGCGCGTGGCGCGGGCAACCCCGGTGGCGTGAACACCGAGCTGCCCGGGGATTGGTCGGCGCAGCGCAGTCGCCCGCTGTGTGCCTACCCGAGCGTGGCCCGCTACCGCAGCGGCGACCCCGAGAACGCGGATAGTTTTTCTTGCCAGTGAACCATGAACAAAACCGTCGTCTATGAGGTGGAGGTGATGTTCGGCGACTGCGATCCCGCCGGCATCGTCTTCTTCCCCAACTTCAGCAAGTGGATGGACGCGTCGTCCCTGAACTTCTTCGTGAAGTGCGGCGTGCCGCCCTGGCGCGAGCTGGTCAAGACGCGCGGCATCATCGGCACGCCGCTGCTGGAGATCCACACCACGTTCAGCAAGCCCGCCACCTACGGCGAGCGTTTGCAGGTGCACACCAGCGTCATCGAATGGGGCGCCAAGGTCTTCAAACACCAGCACCGGGTGACGCGCGGCGACACGCTGTTGTGCGAAGGCACCGAGGTGCGCGCCTTCTGTGAGCGCCACCCGGACGATGCCTCGCGCATCCGCGCCATCCCGGTGCCCGAAGACATCAAGGCCCTGTGCACCTGAGACCACGACACCGATGAGCGAGATCTCGATCGCCAACGCGATGCGCCGCCCCCGAGGGGCGCGCAAGGCTGCGGCAGCGCCCGAAACCGCCCCACCGGACACGGAGGACAGCGTTCGGCTGCCCGACACCGGCTTCCTCGAAACCCTGGTCGGCTACAACGCGCGGCGCGCGGCGCTGTCGGTGATCGCGGTGTTCCTGCGCCGCATGGCGCCGTACGGGCTGCGGCCGGTGGACTTCTCGGTGCTCAGCGTGATCGCGCACAACCCAGGTGTCACCTCGCGCCAGATCTGCGCCGCGCTGGATATCCTGCCGCCCAATCTGGTGGGCATGGTCAAGGCCCTGCAGCAGCGCAAACTGATCACACGCCGCCCGCACCCGAGCGACCGGCGCGCGCTCGGGCTGCACCTCACGCCCGGCGGTGAGCGGCTGTACCGCGAGGCCCAGGCCATGGCCAGCGCGCTGGAGGCCGAAGCCACGGCAGCGCTCTCGCCCGACGAGGTGCAGACATTGATCGCGCTGCTGCGCAAGGTCTACCGCCAGGACCCCGCGGGCCATGGCCACGGCGACACCGTGCTCTGAAGCGCGTGCGGGTGCCCATCGGGTCTAACCCGGGTGGCCCAGGCGCGACATTGCTGCGCTGCACACAGCTACCAACTTGGTAGCGGTCATTGGCATGCCTATAGTGCGTTGCAAAGGCCCCGTCCAGGCCGCGCAGGAGACCGCCGATGAGCAAGGACAAGGAAGCGCTCGACCAGCTGTTCGACTTGCTGGAGTCGCGCTATGCGATGCGCGTGATCCAGGCGCTGGCCGACGGCCATCCACAGACCTTCCGGCTGTTGCAGGACAGCGTGGGCGGCGTCACCCCCAACACCTTGAACACCCGCCTTAAAGAGTTGCGCGCCGCCCACCTGCTCGACCACTGCGGCACCGGCTACCGGCTCACGCCGCACGGCGCGGAGTTGGCCCGCCGGCTGGGGGAACTCAAGCCCTTCGCGGGCCGCTGGCATCTGCGCAGCAACGGCGCGCGCAGCAATGCTTCACGCGGAAATGGCACGCGCTCCGCGGTCCGGGCCCACACCTGAGCCCGATCAGCCCGCCGGGCTGTCCACGATCACCTGGCGCTGCTCGCCCAGGCCACGCCCTCCCAGCGTCACCACGTCGCCCGCCTTCAGGTACAGCGGCGGTTTGTGGCCCATGCCCACGCCCGGCGGCGTGCCGGTGGGAATCACGTCGCCCGGCTGCAGCACCATGAAGCGGCTCAGGTAGCTCACGATGTGGGCCACGCTGAAGATCATGGTGCGGGTGTTGCCGCGCTGGCGCGGCACGCCGTTCACGTCGAGCCACAGGTCCACGTCCTGCGGGTCGCCCAGCTCGTCGGGCGTCACCAGCCAGGGGCCGATCGGGCAATGCGTGGGGTAGCTCTTGCCCTTGACCCACTGGCCCTCAAGTTCCATCTGGTACGCGCGCTCGGACACGTCGTTCACCAGGCAGTAGCCGGCCACGTGCCGCAGTGCTTCGGCCTCGCTCACGTGAAAGGCGCGCTGGCCGATCACGATGCCCAGCTCCACCTCCCAGTCCAGCTTGGCCGAACCCGGCGGCAGCCAGACGTCGTCGTTCGGGCCGCTGATGGACGCGCTGTGCTTGTTGAAGACGATCGGCTGGCCAGGTGCCTTCAGCCCGGCTTCGGCGGCGTGGTCGGCGTAGTTCAGGCCGATGCCGATGACGTTGCCCACCCGCGCCACACAGGGGCCCAAGCGGGTGCCCAGGGGCACGGGCGGCAGCGTCAGCGGGTCGAGTGCGGCCAGGCGGGCCATAAAATCCGGGCCCAGCGTGGCCGGTTCGATGTCGGCCACCACCCCGGCCAGGTCGCGCAGCGTGCCGCTGGCGTCGATCAGGCCGGGTTGTTCGGCGCCGGGCAGGCCGTGGCGGATCAGCTTCATGGTTCGAATCGCGGAAGGTCAAAAGCCGCCGATTCTGCCCTTGCCGCGGCCCGCGGTGCTGCCGCCCCTTGAATTCCGCCGGACCGCCCCCAATTGCCCGATTTGTCGGGCAAACCGCCCCTTCTGTTTCGAATCCGCCAAGCCCCTTGCCACGATGAGCCAGACGCCGCCCAACGACCCGCAGACCACCGCCGCCCAGGCGCCCGTGAGCCCCGATACACAGATCGAAGGGGCCGAAGCCGCCCAGGCCGCCAGCGAAGCGGACGCCCTGGCCGCCCTGCAGGCCGAACTGGCCACCCTGAAGGCCCAGAACACCGACCTGGCGGACCAGTTCCTGCGCGCCAAGGCCGAGGCCGAGAACGCCCGCCGCCGCGCCGAGGAAGAAGTGAGCAAGGCCCGCAAGTTCGCCGTGGAAAGCTTCGCCGAAAGCCTGCTGGCCGTGGCCGACAGCCTGGAAGCCGGCCTGGCCATCCAGGAAGCCACCCGCGAGCAGCTGCGCGAAGGCACCGAGGCCACCCTCAAGCAACTCAAGAGCGCGCTGGAGCGCCACAAGGTGGTGCAGATCGCGCCCGCCGCCGGCACGAAATTCGACCCCCACCAGCATCAGGCCATCAGCATGGTGCCGGCCGAGCAGGAGCCCAACACCGTGGTCACGGTGCTGCAGAAGGGTTACCTGATTGCCGAGCGCGTGCTGCGCCCGGCGCTGGTCACGGTGGCGGCACCCAAGTGAGGCCGAAGGGCTGAGGACTGCGCTTGTCCACGCCCAACCCCCTTGAATTCCCCAGGCTTATCCACACCTCGTCAACAGTTTTACCAACACCCTCGGAGTCACAGACATGGGACGCATCATCGGCATCGACCTCGGCACCACGAACTCGTGCGTGGCCATCATGGAAGGCAACAACACCAAGGTGATCGAGAACAGCGAAGGTGCGCGCACCACGCCCTCGATCGTCGCCTACCAGGAAGACGGTGAGGTGCTGGTCGGCGCCTCGGCCAAGCGCCAGGCCGTCACCAACCCCAAGAACACGCTGTACGCGATCAAGCGCCTGATCGGCCGCAAGTTCACCGAGAAGGAAGTGCAGAAGGACATCGACCTGATGCCCTACTCCATCGTGGCCGCCGACAACGGCGACGCCTGGGTGGAGGTGCGCGGCAAGAAGATCTCGGCCCAGCAGGTCTCGGCCGACATCCTGCGCAAGATGAAGAAGACCGCCGAGGACTACCTGGGCGAGCCGGTCACCGAAGCGGTGATCACCGTGCCGGCGTACTTCAACGACGCCCAGCGCCAGGCCACCAAGGACGCCGGCCGCATCGCCGGCCTGGACGTGAAGCGCATCATCAACGAGCCCACCGCCGCGGCCCTGGCCTTCGGCCTGGACAAGCAGGAAAAGGGCGACCGCAAGATCGCCGTGTACGACCTGGGTGGCGGCACCTTCGACGTGTCCATCATCGAGATCGCCGACGTCGATGGCGAGAAGCAGTTCGAGGTGCTCTCCACCAACGGCGACACCTTCCTGGGCGGTGAAGACTTCGACCAGCGCATCATCGACCACATCATTTCCGAGTTCAAGAAAGAGCAAGGCGTCGACCTGAGCAAGGACGTGCTGGCCCTGCAGCGCCTGAAGGAAGCGGCCGAGAAGGCCAAGATCGAGCTGTCGTCCTCGGCCGCCACCGACATCAACCTGCCCTACATCACGGCCGATGCCTCGGGCCCCAAGCACCTGAACATCAAGCTCACGCGCGCCAAGCTCGAAGCCCTGGTGGAAGAGCTGATCGAGCGCACCATCGCGCCCTGCCGCACCGCCATCAAGGACGCCGGCATCAGCGCCTCCGACATCCACGACGTGATCCTGGTCGGCGGCATGACCCGCATGCCCAAGGTGCAGGAGAAGGTCAAGGAGTTCTTCGGCAAGGAGCCGCGCAAGGACGTGAACCCCGACGAGGCCGTGGCCGTCGGCGCCGCCATCCAGGGCCAGGTGCTCTCGGGTGACCGCAAGGACGTGCTGCTGCTCGACGTGACCCCGCTGTCGCTGGGCATCGAGACCATGGGCGGCGTCATGACCAAGATGATCGCCAAGAACACCACCATCCCGACCAAGTTCTCGCAGGTGTTCTCCACCGCCGACGACAACCAGCCGGCCGTGACCATCAAGGTGTTCCAGGGCGAGCGCGAGATCGCCTCGGGCAACAAGCTGCTGGGCGAGTTCAACCTCGAGGGCATCCCCGCCGCGCCGCGCGGCCTGCCGCAGATCGAGGTGACCTTCGACATCGACGCCAACGGCATCCTGCACGTGGGCGCCAAGGACAAGGGCACCGGCAAGGAGAACAAGATCACCATCAAGGCGAACTCGGGCCTGTCCGAGGCCGAGATCCAGCAGATGGTGAAGGACGCCGAGCTCAACGCCGCGGAAGACAAGAAGAAAGTCGAACTCGTGCAGGCGCGCAACCAGGCCGAAGCCATGGTGCACAGCGTGAAGAAGAGCCTGGGCGAGCACGGCGACAAGCTCGAGGCCGGCGAGAAGTCCGCCATCGAGGACGCGCTCAAGGCACTGGAAGAAGCCGCCAAGGGCGAGGACAAGGCCGACATCGAGGCCAAGACCACCGCCCTCATGACCGCGAGCCAGAAACTGGGCGAGAAGGTCTACGCGGCCCAGCAGGCCGAGCAGGCCGCCGCGGGCCCGGGCGCGTCCGAGGGTGCGTCCCAGCAATCGTCCAAGGCCGCCGATGACGACGTCGTCGACGCCGAGGTGAAGGAAGTCAAGAAAGGCTGATCGCGCCGCGACATCCGCCACACCGCCGCGTCCGCGCAAGCTGACGCGGCGTTCGTGTTCAAACACAAGCCCCGAACAACATGGCCAAACGCGACTACTACGAAGTGCTGGGTGTGCCCAAGAACGCCTCCGACGAGGAAATCAAGAAGGCGTACCGCAAGCTCGCGATGAAGTTCCACCCGGACCGCAACCAGGGTGACGCGGCCAAGGGCGCCGAAGAGAAGTTCAAGGAGGCCAAGGAGGCCTACGAGATGCTCTCGGACGCGCAGAAGAAGGCCGCCTACGACCAGTACGGCCACGCCGGCGTGGACCCGAACATGCGCGGCGGCCCGGGTGGCCCCGAAGGCTTCGGCAACTTCGGCGATGCCTTTGGCGACATCTTCGGTGACATCTTCGGCGGCGCGCGCCGCGGGGGTGGCGGCCGCCAGGTGTACCGCGGCGCCGACCTGTCCTATGCGATGGAGATCTCGCTCGAAGAAGCCGCCAATGGCAAGGAAACGCAGATCCGCATTCCCAGCTGGGACGACTGCGACACCTGCCAAGGCAGCGGCGCCAAGCCCGGCACCAGCGCCAAGACCTGCGGCACCTGCCACGGCCAGGGCGTGGTGCAGATGCGCCAGGGCTTCTTCAGCGTGCAGCAGACCTGCCCCACCTGCCAGGGCCGCGGCAAGGTCATCCCCGAGCCCTGCACCACCTGCCACGGCCAGGGCAAGATCAAGAAGCAGAAGACGCTGGAGATCAAGATCCCGGCCGGCATCGACGACGGCCAGCGCATCCGCAGCACCGGCAACGGCGAACCGGGTCAGAACGGCGGGCCCGCGGGCGATCTGTACATCGAGATCCGCCTGCGCAAGCACGACATCTTCGAGCGCGACGGCGACGATCTGCACTGCCAGGTGCCGGTGAGCATGACGACCGCCGCCCTGGGCGGCGAGATCGACGTGCCCACGCTGCAGGGCAAGGCCACCATCGATCTGCCCGAAGGCACCCAGAGCGGCAAGACCTTCCGCCTGCGCGGCAAGGGCATCAAGGGCGTTCGCAGCAGCTACCCCGGTGACCTGTACTGCCATGTGGCGGTGGAAACCCCGGTCAAGCTCACCGAGCACCAACGCAAGCTGCTCAAGGAGCTCGACGAGTCGTTCAAGAAGGGTGGCCACAAGCACAGCCCGAACGACAAGGGTTGGTTCGAGAAGGCGAAAGACTTTTTCAGCTGACCAGCGCCACCGCTCAGCCCCGAAAAGCGACGCTTCGGCGTCGCTTTTTTCGTTTCCGCTTACCGGGGCTTTGCAGACACCATGGATCGGCGTACAAGTCGGCCCTCAGGAACGGTGTAAATCGTATGAACCGTATATCTCGTTTCATGAGAACGGTTCTGCTGCTGGCAGGCCTGGCCCTTCCCTGGCCTGCCGCCGCCGAAGTGGCCTGCCACGACGACCCGCGGCGCATCGCCGAGCAACGCACGCTCGACGAGGCGCAGATCGCCGCTCTGCTGCGCGATCGCACCGAAGTGCCGGTGCCCGCGCGGCTGAACGCGCTGCTCGCAGAGCTGTTGCGCGCATCACCCCGGCTGCGCGACGGCCCACCGGTACGGCTGCGCGCCATCCACGACCCCGAGCCCAACGCCTATGCCGCCGACCACGGCGTGATCCTGCTCACCAACGCGCTTTGGGATGCGAATCACACCTTCAGTGCGGATGAACTCGCCGCCGTTCTGGCCCACGAGCTGGCACATGTGGAGGTGCGCGACGGCCTGGCCGAGGCTTGCGAAATGCAGTTGCGTGTGGGGGACGCGCAGACCGATATCGCCCAGGTGCGGGCCCGTCTGGCCACACTCAACCCGATGTCGCCCCTCGCCCACAACGCGGCCGACCTGCTGCACGAGCAGGAACTGCTGGCGGACGCGCGCGGCATGGCCTTGTTGCGCGCCACGGGTCGCGATCCGCGGGTCATGATCAACGTGCTGGCCAAACTGCACGCACCCCATTCGACGGGTGGCTCCTTCACACCCGGCCATACGCACCCGGCGCTGCGCGAGCGGCTCGAACGCGCCGAGCGCCAATGGTTCAGCGATCCGGTGGCGCCGCGAGCGACCGGGCTGCGTTGAGCTTGCGCAGACGCGCGTGTGCCGCGCTGTCGAGGGCTGGCGGCCGGTTCTGCTTGCCCAGCAGGTAGTGCTCGGTGAAGAGGTCCAGCCAGGCACCCAGGGCCTCGGCCGCACGCGGTTCACCCGCGAGCTCCAGGCACATCGCTCCCACCTCGGCGGTGCAGAAATGGTCGTCGCGCGCCGCACGGCGCAGCCGGTAGTTGGAGCGCTGCTCGGGGTGCAGGCTGAGCACTGGCAGCGCATCGAAGTAGCGGCTCTTGTTGAACATCTTGCGCGCCTCGGACCAGGTGCCGTCGAGCAGCACGAACAGCGGTTGACGGCTCGCTCCGGCGGGCGTGGCGGCCGCGGCGGGCAGCAGCGACGTCACCACGCGCTCGGGCGCAACGAACTCGCCCGGAAACACCACGTATGGCTGCCACCGCGGGTCCGTCAGCAGCGCGATCAGCGCGGGGTCGATCACCGTGCGCGACCACTGGAAGGCATGGGTCTCGCTCACCAGGTCGGCGATCAGCCAGCCGGTGTTGCTGGGCTTGAGCGATTCGATGTCGCCCATGAGCAGACACACGCCAGCGCGCGTGTCCACGCGCGGCTGCCACGCACAGATGCACCAGGGGCCGTACAGGCGGCAGCGCTCGCAGCGGCCCGGGGCCGAACCGCGGGCGTTGAAGGGTTTGGTGGCGGCCGCCATGCGCGTGGCGCGCAGGCGGGCCACGGCGTGGGCGTGTTGTGGCATGAGGCGGCGACTGTACCCGCCGCCGCCCGTCCCCGATCGTCAGGGAATGAAGTTCAGCCCCTCGGGCAGGCCGCCCTGGATCGGCACCTCGAACAACGGGCCACCGGCGTCGGGGTCGATCACCAGCGCGCCGTTGCTCGCGAAGAAGGCCGCAATCTGCGACTGCGCACCCACCGCGATCGGTGCGGCGGCCGCGATGCTGATGTTGGTGAGGAAGGTATGCGGGTTCTTCGGCACCGCGGGGTCGAACGCGAACGCCAGATCGTTGCGGTAGTAGGTCACGCGGTCCTGCAGGCCGCCCGCGCGCACGATGGCTGTGCTGGTCGGGTTGGGCACGGTCACGTCACCCTTGGCAATCTGCACGATCACTGGCTTGGCCGCGTGGCCCTGGGGCGGGTTCTGGCGGATCAGCGAGGCGTACGACACCGGGTTGCCTGATTGCTGCACCCATTCGTTGCGGTCCAGCAGCTCGGCGATGGCCATCGCGCCGGGCACGCTGTTCACCACCGGCGGCAGATCGCGCAGCGGGATGTTCTCGTTGAAGCGGAGGTTGAACGGGAAAGGCAGGCCCGGATCGGACGGCAGGTTCAACAGCACCGGTTGACGCGTCGCGAGGCTTATCGCGGTCAGCGTGCGAAAGCTCGGGCTGATGCGCGCGATCTCGGTGATGGAACCACCCGGCACGTTGGGCACGCCGGCCTTGATGTTGCGCTCCACGCCCAGCAGCATGGTGCCGTAGATGCCGCCGAAGGACTGGCCCGCGTAGTAGATGCGGTTGGGGTCGAGGTCGCGCGCACCGTCACCGTCGGCGTCCATGCCCACCTCGACCTGGCGCACCAGCTGCATCAGGTCGACCACGGTCTGGCGCAGGCCGTCGCGGCTGCTCACGATGGTCTGCGGCGCAGCGGCGTTCACGCCTTCGGTGCTGTCGATGAGGGTGTTGCCGTCCTGGTCGATGCCGCGGCCGCCCGCGGGCACCTGAACCGGTGCACCCGTGGTCGGGATGACATTGAGGAAGCCCTGCGCACCACCGCCGTGCCCCACCACGTTGATCGACAACGTGGCAACGCCTTGCGAGGCGAACACCGAGGCCACGGCCCAGGGCGCGCCGTACATGCTGTCGGTGAAGCCGTGGCCGAAGATCGCCACCGGCCAACCGCCAGCGGGTTTGGGCGAGGACGGCAGGAAGAGCTGGAACATCAGTTGATCCTCGCCCTGCGGCTGCGGCATGCCGGTGAGTGTGGGCGTGGCCGGTATGACCTTGGCAGCATTCTGGTAGCGAGGCGACGTGTAGCGCCCGTAGGCCACGTGTCCCACGGCGCCCGGCACCACCTGCAGCGCGGGCGTGGGCAGGAAGCCGGGCGTGAACGCAGGCGCGGTACCGGTCTGGCGGTTGAACTGGATGCCCGTAACGCCCTGCACCGGAAACAGCGCGCGCACCGTTCCCGCAAGGCTGGTGCCCACCATGAAGTCGGCTGGCGTCGGCGTGCTCGCCTTGATGCGGCGCTGGATCTTGAGCAGATCGCCCGTGGTGGACTGCGTGGTGAACAACGATGCCGCCACCACATTGCGCCCGCCACCGCGCGCGACCGGCAGCGCGTCGCGCAGCTCACGCTGGTGCGCGTCACGCCCACCGAGGAAATCGCCGTTCTTGAGTTGCTTGCCCTTGGCATCACGCACGGCGTTGGTCACCACCAGCAGGTAGCGCGAACGTTCCTGCAGCAATTCGTCGGACTCAAAGGCCAGCGTCTTCGACTGGGGATCCCACACCACCTGGTTGATGCCCACCTTCTGTCCGAAGCCACGCAGCGTGAGCACGTCGCCCAGGTTCACCAGGTAAATGCTGTCGCTGTTCACGGACGCCGGGTCGATGTCGCCGGTGAACGGCACCGTGATGCGCGGCTGGGTGGAAAAACCGTCCAGCGTATTGATCACGTCGATGTCGGCGCAATCGCTCGGGCGCGTGGCGCAATCGGGCTTGGGCAGGTTCACGCGACGCAGCGTGGCGTTACCGAAGTCGGGCACCGTGTAGCGGTTGCTCGGGAATGGCGAGGCTTGCGCGTCGTAGCGAACCGACACGCCGTCGGCCTGTGCCAGGGCAGGCAGCGCCACCAAGGGCACAGCCAACGTCAACGCCAGCCACAAGGGGCGTTTGCGGAACTCGGTCATGGTTTGTCTCCTGAGGGGGCCGCTGCTGCGGCTTGTCTGCCGGGGCGCTTCTCTTCTTGCTCCGATCAGCGGTTATAGGGGCGGGCTGAACGGCGCGCCAGTGGGGGCTGGCGTTTTCCCTGAGTCGCCACCCCCGCCCGATGTCGCCTGCGCGACGATGCTGCACCGCGGAACCCCGTGACGCCCGCACGGGTCCACCGGGGCGTTGAAGGAGACCGCATGTTCAAGACCCTGAAAGACCTGCTTGACCAGATTTCGCGCGAGCTGGCGCCCGACGCACCCAGCCCGCCCGGCGAACACACCCTGCACCTGGCCACCGCGGTGCTGCTGGTCGAGGTGATGCGCGCCACGCCCGAGTTCCACGAAGACGAACGCGACGCCGTGCTGCGCGCGCTGCGGCGCAAGTTCTCGCTGACCGACGACGAACTCGATCGACTGATCGACCTTGCGCACGACACCGCGCGCACCAGCAACGACTACCACCGCTTCACCAGCCTGCTCAACGAGCGCTTCACCCAGCCGCAGAAGATCGCGGTCGTGGAGGCGATGTGGGAGGTGGCCTACGCCGACCAACACCTGGACGTACATGAGAACGCGGTGATCAACAAGGTGGCGGGACTGCTGCACGTGACGCATGGCGAGTACATCGCCGCCAAGCTGCACGCGCGCCAGACGGTGCTGGGCGACGCTGGCTGAAACGGCGGACAGGCCCCTGATCGGTTGCAAAGTCGCCCCGCATCTTTGCGCACGCACTGCCGTGTGTTTACGCACGCGAAACACGGGTCACTCACGATGAAGGCTCATCAACCGCTCCCGAAAGGAGACAACATGAAAGCCCGTGAACTGATCTCGATGGCCGTCGCGACCGCCACGCTCGCGATGAGCACCGCGACCTTCGCCGACGACGACCGCCGCGGCCACCGCCGCCACCATGACAGCCCGCGCGTGGAACACCGCCACGTGGAAAAGCACGTGGTGGGCCACGGCGATCGCCGGTACGGGGAGCGGCATGTGGTGCGCCACGGCGACCACCGCCGTGTCGAGCGCCACGTGTACCACCATGGCCCGCGCGTGGTGCACCGCGATGTGCGCATCGTGCACAAGGGCCCGCGCTGGCACCGCGGCCACTACGTGCCGGTGGAGTACCGCCAGAGCCGCTACGTCGTGCGTCACCACCACCCGCAGCTCTACGCGCCGCCGCGCGGCCACCACTGGATCCAGGTCAACGGCGAGTTCCTGCTTGTGGCCGCCGCCACGGGCCTGATCGCCCACGCGATCCTGAACCACTGACACCGCAGCTCGCTACCATCGCGGCATGAACCGCCGCCAACTTCTCCCCACCATGGCCGCGTTCGCGGCCATGGGCATTTTGACCGCCTGCTCGCGCGAACCCGAAGCGCCGCCCGCGCCGCCGATCGACCGCAGCCAGGCCTTGCAGGTGCTTGCCGCCGAGGGCAAGGGCTTCACCGTCGGCACCATGATGGCCGCCAACACCGTGTACGTGCTGTTCGACCCGCAGTGCCCGCACTGCGCCAACCTGTGGCAAGCCTCGCAACCGCTGCTGCGCCAGGCGCGCTTCGTCTGGTTGCCCGTGTCCATGCTCAACGCCAAGAGCCTGCCGCAGGGCGCGGCCATCCTCACCGCGGCCGACCCGGTGCAGGCCATGGCCGAGCACGAAAAAAGCCTGATGGCCGGCCAGGGCGGCATCTCCGCCTCGGCCAGCATCCCCGATGAGGTGAAGGCGGCGATCGAGCACAACACCGCGCTGCTCAACCGCCTGGGCGGTGACGCCGTGCCCTACATCGTGACGCGCGACCCGCAGGGTGGCGCCCGCGGCATGGGCGGGGCCATGCCCACCGCGCAGCTGGCCGCCTTCATCGGCCTGTCGGGGGCCAACTGAGCGCAGTGCGGGCGCGCCAGCGCCACCTGATGGCGCGGGCCCTGCGCGAGGTGCGCTGGTTGTTGCGCCTGGCCGCGCCCCTGGTGGCCGGCCTGTCACTGTCCACCGGCGTGATGCTCGTCGACACCGCCATGCTGGGCCCGCTGGGCGCCTTGCCCCTGGCCGCGGTTTCGCTCACCACCAGCGTGATCATCATCTTCTGGGCCGCGCTCTACGGCTTCGCGGGCCCGGTGGGCCTGTACGCGGGTCGCGCCCATGGCGCGATGGACGCACCGGGTATCGGCCACGTCGCGCGCCACGGCTTCGTGCTGGCGCTCATCGCCGGCAGCGGCGGTGCGCTGCTCATGGCCGCGCTGCTGCCGCTGCTGCCCTACATCGGCCAGCCCGACGATGTGCTGGCCGTCATGGGCCCCTACTGGCTGTGTCTGAGCGCCTCAATGGCGCCCTTCACAGTAACCATGGCCGCCAAGAACCTGCTCGACGCGACCGAACGGCCCTGGACTTCGGTGGCCCTGACCACTGTGCCGGTGGCGATCAACGTGTTCCTGAACTGGGTGCTGATCTACGGCAATCTGGGCGCGCCCGCGCTGGGTCTCACGGGCGCGGGCATCGCCAGCCTGGTTGCTCAAACCGCGGGGGCGATCGTGATCTGCGCCTGGGCGCGCCTGGCGACGGCCACGCGTGCCTGGTGGGGTGAACCGCGATGGCGGCGTGCCGAGTTCCGGCGTCTGTGGCGCGAGGCGCTGCCCATGACCACACAGTACTTTCTCGAAGGCGCATCGGTCGCGGTCGCGGGCGTGCTGATCGGCCTGTTCGGCACCGTCGCCCTCGCCGGCAATCAGGTGGCGATGTCGGTCGGCGCCACGCTGTACATGCTGCCCATGGGCATGGCCGGCGCGGTGAGCATCCGAGTGGCACAGGCGGTCGGGGCAGGTGAACACCGGCGCATTGCGCCGATCGGCTTCGCCGGGTTGGGGGTCGTCACGCTGTGGATGGGCGCCATTGCGCTGCTCTTTCTCACCAGCGGCGCCACCATCGCCGGCTGGTTCGTGGACGACACCGCAGTGATCGCGGCTGCCGCATCCATCTTCTTCGTCTACGGCGTGATGCAACTGGCCGACGGCGTGCAATCCGTCAGCTTGGGCGCGTTGCGCGGACTGCTCGACAACGTCTGGCCAACGCGCGTCTCGCTGGTCGCCTACTGGCTCGTCGCGCTGCCGCTGGGCACCCTGCTGGGGTTTGGCGCCGGCTGGGGCGCTGCGGGTATCTGGGCCGGGTTTGCGGTGGGTTTGCTGGGCGCCTCGGTGGCGCTGCTGCGCCGCTTCCTGCAGCAGACGCGACAGCGACCGCGTTGAAGGCCGAAACGCTCGCTACCATTCGCCTCCATCCGCTGGCACCACCGGCACAACAGGAGCACGCCATGGGCAAGGAACAACGCAACGAAAAGATGAGCAAGAAGCCCAAGAAGGACACCAGCGCCCCCAAGGGGCCGGCCACGTCCGACCGCCCGGTCGCGCCCGTGACGGCGGTGATCCCGCGTGGCAAAGAGAAGAACAAGTAAGGCGGTCGGCGCGCCGGCGCGCGAATCCCGAAGTCCCCGCTGGGTCACGATGGACGCCGGGCCCGTACCGGCGTACCGTGAAGCGCTCTCGTTCTCCCACGGAGGCTTTCATGCGTAGCTTCAATCTCGCGACCGCGGCGCTGGCCGCCGCCACCCTGGCCGGCTGCGCCGGGCACGGCGGGCACCACCCCACCATGCAAGGCGCCATGGACGGCCGAACCCACGGGGGCATGCACGGCGGCATGCAAGGTGCGATGCATGCCTCGATGCATGGCAACCAGGCGCCGGCCACCGCACCGGCGCGCGTGAGCGCCAGCACCCCCACCCTGAGCAGCGGCTACAAGAAGGTGGCCGCCGCGCCCAATGCGCGCCTGTACTTCGTGAACCTGGCCAACGGCCAGACCGTGAGCAACCCGGTGCGCGTGGTGTTCGGTCTGTCGGGCATGGGTGTCGCGCCGGCCGGTGTGGAGAAGGAAGGCACCGGGCACCACCACCTGCTGGTGGACGTGGCCGAGTGGGACGCGAATGCGCCACTGCCAGCCAACGACAACTTCCGCCATTTCGGCCTGGGCCAGACCGAAACCTCCCTCACACTGGCGCCCGGCACGCACACGCTGCAACTGGTGCTGGGTGATCAGAACCACATCCCGCACCACCCGGTGGTGGCCAGCGAGCGCATCACGATCACGGTGAAGTGAGTCAGGCCGCGGCGCGGCCCAGCTGCTGCAGCTTCTGACACCAGCGCGCCACGCCCTTCTCGCCCAGGCCATCGACATTGCCGATCAGCGTCTCGCGCACCGGTGCGAAGCCGACAAAGCCGAGCACATTGCGCTCCAGCGACTTCACGCTGTGCGCCCGGAAGTACCAGCGGTACACCACCGCGGGCATGCCCATGGTGACGATCACACGCGCCGAGCGCCCGGCCAGCGGTTTTTGCGCGAACAGCGATTGGCGGTCCTGCGGCACCGCGAAGCCCGGGCGCGCCACCTGTTCCAGGAAGGCCTTCAGCAGGGCGGGCATGTCGCCCAGCCAGAGTGGAAAGCACAGCACCACGTGCTGCGCCCACAGCAGCTCGGCCTGCACGGCCTTCAATGCGGCATTGAGCTCGCCCTTCGTCCAGGCGTCGGCGCTGCGCAGGAACGGGATGTCGAGCTCGGCCAGGCGCACGCGGTGCACCGCGTGGCCGGCCGCTTCGGCGCCGGTGGCGTAGGCGTCGGCCAGCGCGCGGTTCAGGCGCTGGGGCGAACCATCGGGATGGCCTTCGATGAGGAGCACGCGGGCTTTGTCTGTCATGCGGCCATCGTGCCCTGACCACCCGCCCGCGCCTTGACGCGGATCAAGCCGTCAGCGGCGGCGCGGGCGCCCGCGCGGCCGCTCGTCGCCAAAGCGCTCGCGCTTCAGGCGCTGGCGCTCGGCTTCGGCCGCCTGCCCGGCTTTGAGCCAGGCCAGGTACTTTGTGGGCGTCTCCAGCGTGATGCGGCCCATCAGCGCCGCGCGAAAGTCGGCGATCACCAGCTCCGCCGCCTTCTGCGCATCCACCCGGCCGCCACTCACCAGCGCGCCGCGCTGGCGGCCGATGGCGTCGAGCATGTCCTCTGCCGGCATCTGCGCCAGCGCGGCATCGCTGTCGGCCAGTGCGTAGCGCGCGCGCAGCAGGCCGGGGTAGGCAAGCTTGAGGTTGTCCAGCAGTTCGTAGGCCACTTCCTGGTCGTCGTAGGCGTTGCGGCCCACCGCTCCGCTGGCCGCCAGGTGAATGCCGCTCTGCGGCACGATGATGCGCGGCCACAGCACGCCGGGCGTGTCGTACAGGTACACGTCATCGGCCAGCGCCACACGCTGCTCGTTGCGCGTCACGCCGGCTTCGTCGCCGGTCTTGGCGGAGCGCTTGCCCATGAGCGTGTTGATGAGCGTGCTCTTGCCCACGTTGGGCACGCCACAGATAAGCACACGCAGCGGCTTGGCCATGCCGCCGCGGTTGGGCGCGAGTTCACGGCAGGCCGCCACCAACGCGCGCGCCGGCGCGGTCACGCTCGCATCCAGCCCAATGGCGCGGGTGCCGGGTTGGGCGTTGTAGTGCGCCAGCCAGAGCGCGGTGCGCTCGGGGTCGGCCAGGTCCTGCTTGTTGAGCACCTTGAGCGTGGCGCGCTTTTTCGTCAGCTCGCTCAGCAATGGGTTGGCGCTGGAGCCCGGCAGTCGCGCGTCGAGCATTTCGATCACGACGTCGATGGTCTTCACGCGGTCGGCAATGGCCTGGCGCGTGAGGTGCATGTGACCGGGGAACCACTGGACGCTCATGGAAGGGGTGCTGCGGGCGGGCAAACGGGGAAAGGCCGGGATTGTGCCCTGCCCCGGGGTAAGCCCGCAGCGCGGGCCTGGGAGGCACTGCCTAGAATGCCCGCGAACCGCAACGCACGCATCCGCACGAAAGGCACCCATGGCCATCACCGTCAAGATCGACCTCGGCTACGAATTCGCCGTCAAGGCCAAGGCGGCCGATGTGTTCAAACTGCTCTCCGACGTGCCCGCGTCGGTAAGCCACTTTCCCAAGGTCGAGAAGCTCACCGACCTCGGCGGTGGCGCCTACCAGTGGGAGATGGAAAAAGTGGGCACCGCTCAGGTCAACATCCAGACCGTGTACGCCTGCAAGTACGTCGGCAAGTTCGACGCAACCAAGGGCACGGGCACGGTGAAGTGGACGCCGGTGAAGGGCGTGGGCAACGCGCAGGTCGGCGGTCACTGGAAGATCACCGACCAGGGCGGCAAATCGACCGCCATCGAACTCGCGATCGACGCCTCGGTGGACGTGCCGCTGCCCGGGCTCATGAAGATGGTGGTGGCGCCGGTGGTGGAGTCCGAATTCGAGAAGCTGGTCGACAAATACGTCGCCAACCTGATCAAGAAGTTCGGCGGCGAGGTCTGATCCCTGCGCACCGTCCGCGGCGCAACGGTTCAGACCGTGACCGCGCCCTTCACGGGCGCCGCCGCACGCGGGCGGCCCAGGCGGTCGGGCGACACGTATTCCTGGCGGTAGATCTCGAACGGCAGCGTGTCGGCCGCCTCGATGGCGCGCTGGTCGTCCAGCGAGCGGGCGGCCATCTGCTCGTGACGTGCCTGCTGCGCAGCGGTCCAGGGCAGGGCCAGCAGGTGCTCGTGCGTCACGGTGGACTGTCCGCGCACGAAGCCGATGAAGGAATCGTCGTGGTGCGCTGCCATGGCCTGCAGCACGCGCGCCGAGGGCAGCAGGTCGGGCTGGCGCAGGGTGCTGCGCGCGTGTGCCACCGCCAGCGCGTGTGCGTCCGTGCCTTCCAGTTCGTCCAGCGCGTCGGCAATCGGCTGCAGTTGCTCGATGAGTTCCAGCCCCCAGTCGGTGAGCTTGACGGGCTGGCTGCGGCGCAGCAGCTCCAGCCCGGGCTCGCGGCCGCGCGCGGCCGTCAGGTGCTGGTTCTGCGCCAGCTCGCGGATCTCGCTCGGCGTGTCGGGCGGGCTGTCGGCCAGCAGGCAGTGCAGCAGGAACACATCCAGAAAGCGCAGCGTCATCGCGTCGATGCCGATCGGCTCGAACGGGTTGAGGTCCATCAGGCGAACCTCGATGTACTCGACGCCGCGCTCGCGCAGCGCGTGCAGCGGGCGCTCGCCGGGGAAGATCACGCGCTTGGGGCGGATCGTGCCGTAGAACTCGTTCTCGATCTGCAGCAGCGTGGTGGCGAGCTGGTTGTAGTCGCCCCCCGGGTTGCGGATGCCCACGGCCTCGTACGCAGGCCAGGGCCGCGTGAGCGCGTCGTGCAACGAGGCGGCATAGCCTTCCAGGCCGTTATAGCTCACCGCCAGCGTGGCCTGCGCCTCGCTCTGGTAGCCCAGGCGGCCCATGCGCAGCGAGGTGCCGTGCGGCATGTACAGCGTGCCGCTGGCGCCGAGCTTCTGCAGCTCGTGGTTGCGGCCTTCGACAAAGCTTGAACACACGGCCGGCGAAGCGCCAAACAGCGTGAGCAGCAGGAACGCGTGGCGACGGAAATTGCGGATCAACGCGAAATAGCCGTCGTTGTCGACGCCGGGCAGCGACCAGTTGTAGTGGATGCCCGAGATCGTCTGCATGCGCCGACCGTAGCGGTGGCCCAGGCCCATGCGGTACACGCTCTTGGCGCGGCCCACGTTCGACGAACCGTAGCGCCCGAGTGGAATGGTCTCGTCGGTGGGCAGGCCGCACGGCATGCTGGAAACCCACAGCCGCTCGTCGCCCTGCGCCTTGAGCGTGCGCAGCACGAACTGGTGGATTTCGGTGAGTTCGGCCAGGCAACCCTGCACGCTGGCGTGCACGCCGGTGATGAGCTCGAGCTGCGACTCGCTGTAGTCGGTGGTGATGTGCGGGTGCGTCAGCGCGCTGCCCAGGGGCGCGGGGTGCGGCGTGAGCGCGAGCTTGCCGTCGGGCTGCGAACGCAGGCTTTCCTTCTCGATGCCACGGCGCATCCCGCGCAGGCGATCGGGGCCCAGGGCGGCCAGCCGTTGTTGCAGTGCAGACATAGAGGGGCTCTGACAGACGCTGTTTGCCAGCGGGGGCCGGAAGTTAACACGGCTGCGCGGTTTCTGCCGACGCCTCGTCGGGGCATCCCCAGCGGGCTAGGGCCTGCTGTAGCCAGGCCTCGATGGCGGCCGGCTCGTGGTGTAGGCGCAGCTCGTCGAAGGCTTGCTGCGCCTCGGGGTGGCGGTGGCGCAGGTAGTTGAGCCACTGCTTGAGCCGCCCCGCGCGGTGGCGCCGCTCCACGCGCGCGCTCACGCGGGCCCAGAACAGCGGCAGCAGCGGCACGATGCGCGACCAGGGCACTTCATCGCCGCCCGCCACCTGCTGCGCCAGCCCGGGGTCGGTGATCTGTCCGCGCCCGATCATGAGGTGCTCGCAGCCGGTGATGGCGCGGCAACGGTGCGCGTCATCGGTGGTCCAGATCTCACCATTGGCGATCAGCACCGGCCGCTGGGTCGGCAGCGCCTGCGCCACCTGTGCGATGCGCTCCCAGTGCGCGGGCGGCTTGTAGCCCTGGGCCTTGGTGCGCGCGTGGATCACGAGCTCGTTCGCCCCCGCGTCGGTGATGGCGAGCGCGTTGTCCTCGGCGCGCGCGTCGTCCATGTAACCCAGCCGCATCTTGGCCGACACCGGAATGTGCGCCGGCACCGCCCGCCGCACCGCCGCCACGATGCGCCCCACCAGCTCGGGCTCGTCCAGCAGCACCGCCCCACCCCGGCTGTTGTTCACCGTCTTGGCCGGGCACCCGAAATTGAGATCAATGCCCGGCGGGTTCAACGTGGCGAGACGCGCCGCGTTCTCTGCCAGCAATATGGGGTCAGAACCCAATAGCTGCGGGCGCACCGGCACACCGGCCGCGGTGCGGCCGCCGTTCAACAGCTCGGGCACCACGCGGATGAACGCGCGCTCGGGCAACAGGGTGTTGGTGATGCGGATGAACTCGCTGGTGCAACGGTCGACCCCGCCCAGGCGCGTGAGCACGTCGCGCAGCGTGGCGTCGAGGAGGCCTTCCATCGGGGCGAGCAGCAACATGGGGGCGTATTGTCCTCGGGGAGAATCGTGTTCCATGTCTGTTGACTTCTTCTCCGGGAGGCTCCGGTCGGCAGCGACCGGTATCCGGCTCCGCGACTGTCCCCCGGATCGCGCCTGGCGGCACGATCCTCCTCCTTTATGTCGCTTCGCCGGACACCGATCACCACCGACCTCGTGGGCACACCAACGCTGGGCATGCCCGGGTGTCCTCAGCTCGCGGGTGTGGGGTGCTCCACGCAGCGGCATAAAGGAGGAGGACCGCGCAGCGGTCCGGGGGACAGCCGCGGAGTGGAGTACCCCACACCCGCGAGCCCGCGAGGCAGATGAGCGAAGAAGTCAGCGAGGTCTCCGTGAGTGATCTCCTGGACCTGATCCACGAAGACGAGCACCTCATCGTCCTCGACAAACCCAGCGGCTTGCTCGCCGTGCCCGGCCGTGGCCCCGACAAGCAGGACTGCCTGAGTGCGCGTGCCCAACAACGCTGGCCCGACGCGCTCATCGTGCACCGGCTCGACATGGCCACCTCCGGCCTGATCGTGATGGCGCGCGGCATCGACATGCAGCGCAAGCTCTCGATGGCCTTCGAGAAGCGCCGCGTGCACAAGCGTTACACCGCCGTGGTGGCGGGCGATCTGCGCAACCCCGATCCGCACAACGGCTGGCAGACCATCAGCCTGCCGCTCATGATCGACTGGCTCAACCGGCCGCGCAGCATCGTGCACCACGGCATGGGCAAACCCAGCCACACGCGCTGGCGCATCGCGCCCGATGACCGAGGCGCGCACGCGGGCATCGGCACCCGGTTAGAACTGGAGCCCGTGACCGGGCGCACGCACCAGTTGCGCGTGCACCTGCAGGCCATCGGCCACCCCATCGTGGGCGACCCCCTGTATGCCAGCGAGGCGCAGCGCCCGCTGGCGGAGCGCCTGCTGCTGCACGCGGGTTGGCTCGCGCTGCCGCACCCGGCCACCGGTGACACGATCGAATTCCATTCCCCCTGCCCCTTCTGACTCCAAAGCCACGATGCAACACCTCACCGTTCTCACCGGCGCCTCGCGCGGCATGGGACTGGCCATGGCCCGCCCGCTGCTCACCCCCAACCGCCTGTTGTTGTGCCTGTCGCGCCAGATCAGCGCCGAGCTGGAAGCCCAGGCGCAGCAGCGCGGCGCGCACCTGGTGCAGTGGTCTCAGGACCTGGCCGACACCAGCGGCGCGCGCGAGCGCCTCACCAACTGGCTCGCCGCGCTCAAGCCCGCCGACTTCGCCAGTGCCACCCTCATCAACAACGCGGGCGTGCTGCCCGCCGTGGTGCCGCTGGGCGAGGTGCCCGAGGCGCAACTGGTGAACGCGCTGCGCGTGGGGCTGGAGGCGCCGATGCAGCTCACCGCCGCCTTCCTGGCCGCCACCGGCGCCTGGGCGCAGGCCGGCTGGCAGGGCCCGCGCAAGGTGCTCAACATCTCCTCGGGCCTGGGCCGCAACGCCATGGCCTCGCAGTCGCCCTACTGCGCGGCCAAGGCCGGCATGGACCACTTCACCCGCTGCTGCGCGCTGGAAGAAGCCGGCCGCCCCAACGGCGCCAGGCTGGTCTCGCTCGCGCCCGGCGTCATCGACACCGACATGCAGGCGCACCTGCGCGGCAGCGCGGCCAGCGGCTTCCCCGACCGCCAGCGCTTCGTGGACCTGCGCGAGAAGGGCATGCTGACCTCGCCCGACGATGCCGCCGCGCGCGTGCTGGCGTGGCTCGATCGCGCGGATTTCGGGTCGAATCCCGTCGCCGACGTGCGCGACGCTTGAGTGAGATTCACATGCTGCAACGGCGCGACTTCCTCACCGCATCGGCTGCGTTCGCCGCGTTCGGCGCGCATGCCCAGGCCAGCGACTTCTGGGCCCGCCTGCGCGAAGGCGGCAACGTGGTGCTGATGCGCCACGCACAAACCGAGCCCGGCGTGGGCGACCCGCCGAACTTCAACATCAACCAGTGCAGCACGCAGCGCAACCTGAGCGCCGAGGGGCGTGAGCAGGCGCGCCGCACCGGCGCGGCCTTCCAGCGCGAAGGCATCCGCCTCGACGAGGTGCGCTCCAGCGCCTGGTGCCGCTGCGTGGACACGGCTCAGCTCGCCTTCGGCCGCCACACGGTGTGGGCGCCGATCAACTCCTTCTTCGGTGGCCAGGGTGAGCGCGACACGCAGACGCGCCAGGTGCTGGCCGCCGTGCGCGGCCTGCGCGCGCCCACCAACTGGATGCTGGTGACGCATCAGGTCAACGTCACCGCGCTCACCGGCGAGTACCTGTCGATGGGCGAGGTGTTCGTGACCCGGCCCAACGCCGACGGCAGCCGGCTGCAGGTGCTCGCGCGACAGACCTTCTGAGGGGCGGCGGGTACCATCCCCGGGTATTCAACCCGCCTGCCTGGAGAGCCCCCCATGACCCGTGAAGTCTTCGTCGTCAGCGCCGTGCGCACCGCCATCGGCACCTTTGGCGGCAGCCTGAAAGACACCCCGCCCACCGCGCTCGGCGCGCTCGTGGTGCGCGAATCGCTCGCCCGCGCCAACGTCAGCGGCAACGACGTCGGCCACGTGGTGTTCGGCCACGTGGTCAACACCGAGCCGCGCGACATGTACCTCTCGCGGGTGGCCGCGCTCGACGGCGGTTGCGCCCAGGGCACGCCGGCCTTCAACGTCAACCGCCTGTGCGGCTCTGGCCTGCAGGCCGTGGTGTCGGCCGCGCAAAGCATCCTGCTCGGCGACACCGACATCGCCATCGGTGCCGGCGCCGAGAACATGAGCCGCGCGCCCTACGCCAGCCTCAACACCCGCTTCGGCGCGCGCATGGGCGACGCCACGCTGGTGGACATGATGGGCGGCGCGCTGCACGACCCGTTCCACACCATCCACATGGGCGTCACGGCCGAGAACATCGCCGCCAAGTGGGGCATCAGCCGCGAAGATCAGGACAAGCTCGCCGTGGAAAGCCACAACCGCGCGCAGCGCGCCACCGAGGCCGGTTACTTCAAGGACCAGATCGTCCCGGTGATGCTCAAGAGCCGCAAAGGCGAGGTGGCCTACGCCACCGACGAGCACTTCCGCCCCAACGCCTCGCTGGACGACATGGCCAAGCTCAAGCCGGTGTTCGTGAAGGAGAACGGCACCGTCACCGCGGGCAACGCCTCGGGCATCAACGACGCGGCCGCGGCCGTGGTGCTGATGAGCGGCGAGCAGGTGAAGGCGCGTGGCGCCAAGCCCCTGGCGCGTCTGGTGGGCTACGCGCACGCCGGCGTGGACCCGAAGTACATGGGCATCGGCCCGGTGCCGGCCACGCAGGCCGTGCTCAAGAAGACCGGCCTGAAGATCGGCGACATCGACGTGATCGAGGCCAACGAGGCCTTTGCGGCGCAGGCCTGCGCCGTGGTGCGCGATCTCGGCCTCGACCCGGCCAAGGTCAACCCCAACGGCTCGGGCATTTCGCTCGGCCACCCCATCGGCGCCACCGGCGCGCTTATCACCGTGAAGGCGGTTCACGAGCTGCAGCGCATCGGCGGCAAATACGCGCTGGTCACCATGTGCATCGGCGGCGGGCAAGGCATCGCCGCCATCTTCGAAAGAACCTGAGCCGTGTCGCGCTGGGCCGCCCCCCTCGCCGCGCTGGAGCAAGGCCTGCTGCAGCGCGACGTGGCGGCCCGCTGCCTGCTGCTGGCCGCGCTGGCCGGTGAGCACGTGCTGCTGCTGGGGCCGCCCGGCACCGCCAAGAGCGAACTCGCGCGCCGCCTGCGCCGCTTGCTGCCGGGCGCGCACTACTTCGAGCGGCTGCTCACGCGCTTCACCGTGCCCGAGGAACTGTTCGGCCCGCTCTCGCTGCAGGCCCTCGAACAAGACCGCTACGAACGCCTCACCGAGGGCTACCTGCCCGGCGCCGAGGTGGCCTTCCTCGACGAGGTGTTCAAGGCCAACTCGGCCATCCTCAACACCCTGCTCGGCCTGCTGCACGAACGCATGTTCGACAACGGCCGCCAGCGCGTGCCGGTGCCGCTGGTGACGCTGGTGGGCGCGAGCAACGAGCCCCCGCAGGACGACAGCCTGCTCGCCTTTCACGACCGCTTTCTGCTGCGCGTGCCGGTGGCGCCGGTGGACGACGCGCACTTCACCGCACTGCTGCAGACCACCGGCGAGATGGACGCCCCCGCGGCCGACGCGCTGATCGACGCGCCCGAGCGCCAGGCCTTGCAAGCCACCGCGCCCGCGGTGGCGCTGGGCGAGGACGTGCTGGCACTGCTGCAGGCCGCGCGCGAACACGCGCAGCGCACGCAGCAAAACGTGTCCGACCGGCGCTGGCGCCAGCTGGTGGCGCTGCTGCGCCTGCAGGCCGCCAGCCGCGGCGACAGCACCGTGAGCGTGTGGGACGCGTGGTTGCTGCCCTACGTGCTTTCGGTCAACGCCGACGCCGTGCCGGGCTGGACGGACTTCTTCGAGCACCGCGTGGCGCACACCGCGCCACTCGAACTCGACGGCCTGGAACGCGCCGTGACCGCCTTCGAGCAGCAACTCGACATCGAACAGCGCGCCCCCAGCGAACAACAGGACGACAGCGCCGGCAAGCTCGCGCTGGCGCGTGCCATCGCGGGGCCCGAAGGGCGCGACAACGAGCTGGTACGCATCACCAGCGAACGCGCCGGCCGCCGCTGGAGCCCCGTGCACATCGCCGCGCGCGTGGCGCAGTGCGACGCGCTGCGGCAGCAACTGGCCGACCTGCACGCCGAGCTGAACCGCATCGCCACGCACGTGATGACGCAAGCCCGCGCGCACGACTGGCTGCCGCCCTCGCAGCGCGAACGCATCGAGGTCGTGCACAGCGCGCGCTGCGCCGCCGTGGCCGGCTGGCTGCAACGCCTGCAGACTGCGCGCGATGGCTTTGCTGCCCTGCCGGTGGACGAGGCCCTGCGCGCCGAGGCGCCCGCACCGATTGCGTGGGAAGCGCGGTGAACGCCGCCGCGCCCTGGCACCTGCTCGACGCCCTGCCGCGTGAGCTGTGGCGCTGGGCGGTGGTGTGCAGCGCCGGCGCACCTGCACAACGCCTGCCGCAAGTGCAGCGCTGGCTGCGTGCCCTGCACGACGGTACCCTGCCCGACGCACAGGACAACTGGGGCGATACCGACGCCACCCAGGCCCTGCGCCCGCTGCTGCAGGAGCTGGAACTCACGCAACTCACGCAAGGCAGCGAGGCCTTGTCGCGCCAGGTGCTGCAAAGCCTGCTCTGGCACCTGGACAGCCTGATCGACCGCGCCGAGGGCGAAGCACGCGCCGACGCCATTGCCCGCATGCGCGAGCAGTTCCGCCAGAGCTGGGACGTGCAGCGCCAGGGCTGGGACGAGGTGCTCGCGCTGCTGCAATCGCTGGGCGACCTGGCCCACCTGCGCTGGGACGAACTGCAAGGCCAGTTGAGCCGCCGCGAATGGACCGAGGCACAGCGCATCGGCGAGCTGCTGGCGCGCCTGCCGCGGCTGTCGGCCTTCATCGACGCCGTGGGCCGCCGCGCGCCCGTGCCCAAGGCCGCGCCCGCCGCGCAACCGCAGCCGCGCCCCACCGCGCCGCAACGCGCCGCGCGCCACCCGGCCGAAGAGCAGGAGCGCCGCCCCGAGCCGCACGCGGTGGACGGCGTGCACCGTTCGCGCGCGCTGGCGCGCATGACCGGCGCCGAAAGCGCCCTGCTGCGCCACCCCGTGGGCCGCCGCCTGTGGCGCGCGCGCTTTGCCGAGGCGCAACTGCAAACCTACGACGACCGCGCACCGCAGCACAGCGAACGCCCCGCGCCCACACCCGCCCCCGCGCAAGCGCACAGCGCGCCGCTGGGCCGCGGCCCGCTGGTGGTGTGCCTGGACACATCGGGCTCCATGCGCGGCGCACCCGGCAATGTGGCGCGTGCCTGCGTGCTGCAGGCGCTGCGCAGTGCGCACGCGGGCCAGCGGCCTTGCGCGCTCATTGCCTTCGGTGGCGCGGGCGAGGTGATCGAACGCGAACTGGCGCTCGACGCGCGCGGCCTGCAACACCTGCTGGACTGCATGGGCCAGGCCTTCGACGGCGGCACCGACGTGCAGACCCCGCTGGAGCAGGCGATTGCGCGCGTGCAGACCACCGGCTGGCACGACGCCGATATCCTGATCGTGAGCGACGGCGAGTTCGGCGTGACGCACGCCACCCTGGACGCGCTGCACGACGCCAAGGCCCGCCTGGGCCTGCGCGTGCACGGCGTGTTGATCGGCGATCGCGAGACCGTGGGTCTGGTGGAGGTGTGCGACCAACTGCACTGGGTGCGCGACTGGCGCCGCTGGGGCGACCACGCCACCCGCGCGGCCGACGATTTTTCGCCCGTGCACAGCCTGAGCCTCACCGCCCTGTATTTCCCCAACGCCATCCGGCGCCAACAAACCTGACTGGAGACCGCATGACCCTGTTCACCACCGCCATTGCCGGCAGCCTGCCCAAACCCGCGTGGCTGGCCGAGACCCAGAAGCTCTGGCCGCAATGGAAAGCGCAAGGCAAGGAGCTGGAGCAGGCCAAGGCCGACGCCACGCTGCTGTGGATCAAGGCGCAGGAGGACGCGGGGCTGGACGTGATCGGCGACGGCGAGCAGGCGCGCCAGCACTTCGTGCACGGCTTCGTCGAGCATGTGGAGGGCATCGACTTTGAAAACAAAGTGAAGATGGGCATCCGCAACAACCGCTACGACGCGATGGTGCCGCAGGTGGTGGCGCCGCTGAAGCTCAAGGGCCGCGTGCACGCGTTCGAAGCGCAGCTGGCGCGTGCGCACACGAAGAAGCTGCTCAAGTTCACCCTGCCCGGGCCCATGACCATCGTGGACACCGTGGCCGACCGCTTCTATGGCGACAAAGTGAAGATGGCCATGGCCTTTGCCGAGCTGCTGAACCAGGAAGCCCTGGCCCTGCAGGCCGACGGCGTGGACATCATCCAGTTCGACGAACCCGCCTTCAACGTCTACATGGCCGAAGCGGCCGACTGGGGCGTGAAGGCGCTGGAGCGCGCCGCGCAGGGCCTCACCTGCAAGACGGCGGTGCACATCTGCTACGGCTACGGCATCGAGGCCAACGTGAAGTGGAAGGAAACCCTGGGCGAGGAATGGCGCCAGTACGAACAGGTGTTCCCCGCGCTTGCCAGGAGCCGCATCGACCAGGTGAGCCTGGAGTGCTTCCACTCGCACGTGCCGCCGGAGCTGATGGCCTTGCTGAAAGGCAAGGAAGTGATGGTGGGCGTGATCGACGTGGCGAGCGACGCGGTGGAAACGCCTGAGCAGGTGGCCGACACCATCGGCACTGCGCTGCAGTACGTGCCCAAGGACAAACTGATTGCCTGCACCAACTGCGGCCTGGCCCCCATGAGCCGCGAGGTGG
>VFQP010000680.1_pt1:50000-57757 | contig 57757 bp, 101 predicted proteins | sample 3512351 | NCBI WGS metagenome assembly VFQP01 (sample SAMN10412372, study PRJNA504923) | tailings metagenome | isolation source: Relicate 1 Philex TSF1 revegetated site | place: Philippines: Tuba, Benguet | collected 2017-08-29 | reverse complement strand
CATACATGTCATATGTGAAGTTTAGCGCATGCACATGCATTCCATCACCCACGCATCCACATATCCACCCCAACACCCCTACCCACATACCCACCCACCCCACACACACCAGTCGAGTATTGCCCCAACAGGAGCACTGATGGTTTTGCCTCAAAATCACTTTCATTCAACAGTGGAGAGAAAAAGGAGCCAAACTTATACATCTCCTCCAGCGGCCTCAACTGTTGGGGGTAATGATGAGGGGTGATACACAGCGATGATGATGGGGAGCAGTATGTATGCCCTGCAACCTATCCAACAACACCTACCTCCACACAAAGCACCCCATACACCCCCCCGTTTACCCCCCCGTACACACACACCCTACAACAATACCTTGTTGAAATAGATTTTTTTCAATCCATCGACAATAGACGTCACATCTTTGGTCGACATGGGCTTCATCGCCTTTTTAGCACTCCACGTCTTGCTGTCCACCTGCCGTATCGCCGGTGGGGGGCCCCGGGGGCGCCCCTCTTCCTGTGGGGCAGTCGCTGCTGGGCCAGTAGTTGTCCCCCCAGGCAATGGTGTAGCATATGGGTTGGTGAGTGCATCAGGCTCTGGTGGGGGTGGGGGGTTGGTAAAGCGCTCAAGCCCCTGCATACGGGGGGTGCCCAGGGTGCCGCTCTCCTTGGCGGTATTGTACGATTCGAGGGTGACTTCACCCGTGGATTGGGCAAGGGAGATGAGGTCCATTGCGCGGCAAAATGCTTTGAAATCGAGAAAACCACGACGCTGGGTGTCACTGATTTTTGAGGATGGTAAAGTATGGTGATGGATGAATGTCGAGTTGGTAACTGCAGAGTAGTATGTACTGCTGTTGCTCATACATCTGCATCGTACCTGAGAGTCCACACCTTGGCCAGTGTTTCCCGGGGCAAGCCAGAGAGTTGGAAAAAGGAGACTGCATCAGCGCCAGTGAGTCGGTTGTCCCCATCTGTGTGGGGTTGACATGTATGTATGTAGATCATCTTGAATATTTGTCAGCAGTGTGCATAGCGCTGTATTTGATGGCGTTGTGTCTTCAACGAGCTGCCAGTGTTGGAACAGAGTGCATGCAATAGATGTGTTGTTGCTCTTCGCACCTTTGTCCACCTTGACCCACCAATCGCGATAAAATAGCTCATGCTTATCCTGCCCCATTGTTACAGTGGGTGTCAGATTCTGTGCGACGAAATGTATGGGGATACGACGATCAGTGCAGCATCTGCAATAGATTGTACACAAAAGAGGTTGTATATGCTGTTGTATGTGTGTTGCAATCAATTGAGTCTAACGAATCCGTAGTAAAAACATCAAACAATTGTGTGCACTCCATCAACTACCAAATTTTTTCAGTTGTATCGTTGCACGCTTGGCATCACTAGGAGCACTCCCCTGCCCCTGCTGCTGTTGCTGTTGCAGCGCACCCTGCAGCCGCTGCTTGGACGCTGGTGGCAGCCCCGCCACTGCCATACGAAACACCTGTGCTGCCGGCCCTGTCGCAAGGTGCGTGATGAGCTTGATCGCCAGTTCTTTCAACAGAGGATGTGCTGGGCCATGCACATCCACCTGAGGTGCCGCCGCATCCAGCAGCAGGGGGATCAACACTGACACAAGTGCTGCCTCTGCTGCTGGGCTGATGATGCTTGCGACTGCAAGTGCTGCCACAAACACCTTGAGTGACTGGGAGACAAGCTGTGTCACGATTGGGGGGAGAGTGGTGGTATTGTGATCAAGCAAGCATGTGTGTACACTGGTGTGTGTGTATGTATGAATGTACATACACAACCTGTGTGCACAACAAAATCCCCAAGCATCGCCCTCAAACACACCTGCACATGCACCACACTGAGGTCTGCATGCAGCACGTTGCCATCCTGCAACACATGCTGTACTGCAGCTGCTATGTAGGGACCCACAGTACCCAGTGCAGAAGCTACCCAGGTAGTTTCCTGCTGGATTGCGGCATCCACATGGGTTGCTGCTGACAGGGATGAATACCGTTGCAACGCATGTAGCAATGCCTGTTGTTGTGGGGTGGGTATTGTTATTTGGTTGTCTGGTGGCAATATGGTGTGGTTGTGAAAGGAATGTGTGTGTGTGGTGAAATGTGGTATGAGTACCTGCGCACACACACAGAGCAGTACTCAACACGTACAGCACATGTACACTACGAGCAACCCACCTACACAATTTCTATACACTATGATTATACACGCACCTGCACAATGGCGAGTGATATTTGGTCAACATGCATGGTCAACCCTGCTGTGAGCGTATCCAACACCATGCACTGTGCCTGTACAACACCATTCGAATCCCTTGACTGTTGTTCCTGTTGTTCTTGTTGTTCTTGTTGACCATTGACCACACCTACATCATCACCATTGCCATCCTCAGCACCATCTTCTGTTGTGGTGGGTGTCGCAATCACACCAGTGGTATGCGTGGTGGCGTTGGAGTTAACAGTGGTGGTGTTTGTGGCTGCAGCTGCTGCAGGTGTGAGAGTCACAGCCATGTGTTGTGCGTCTGTGTTCCATGTCAGACATACAGACACACCCATGTCCCCTGCTATTGGTGCTACTATTGGTGTTGCTGCTGGTGTTGACGCCTCCACCACACCCCCTTGACTAAAGTCCCCAAAGCCACCATCATCAAAATCACCAAAGTCATCATCATCATTATCGTTGTCGTTCACAAAACCAGTAGTATCATTGTTGTGAGTCAATGCGCTGTTGCCGTCTGTACTGTGTACATGCTTTTCCTGTGTGTATATGTGTTGCACAATGGCATACATTGCAAGGATACCCAACGACAACAACACCCAACACAAACAACACAAACAACACAAACAACACCCAACCTGTGGCAGCACCGCAGCAAGGTTGACCATGACGTTGACCACTGTCTGCAATGACTGTGTACCCTTTTCCCCACCAGCAGCAATGCTGTCCATACACACCTCTGCATGCCCTTGTAACACAGTCAACACATCAATGACCACCTGCACTGGTGTTTTCTCCCCCGCGTTGACCGTGGTCAACATGGCATGTCTGACCATGTCGATGACTGCGGTGGCTGTGTGGGTTGCAAGAGGACCTTCCGGAAGGAGGAGGAGGGTGTTGACCATGGCTGCCAGCATAAGGGGGAGCATGGAGGGGGTGGTGTTGACCAGTAGTTGCATGGCTTGTAATGTGGTCACGAGTGCTTGTTGTAAGATGGTTGCATCTTCCTGTGGGGGGGGGTGAGGAGCATGCGGTGTGGGTGGGTGGGTATATGTGTGTGTATATGTGTGTGGCATATACATGACAACAGGTATGCATGGCGTCATTACACTACAAGAGGTCATTACACACACAGTGTATTACCCCCCTCTCAGTTACCTGCTCCAGCACACCCTGCAGGTCTACCACCCGTCCCCCCCCATCATCCTCCTCCCCACCCTCCCGGGGTGCAATTAACGTCAACAGCCGCAGCAGCAACTGCCCCACTGCCTGCCCAACATCCCCACCACCACCAGTAGTATCTCCATCACCAGTAGTATCTCCATCACCGGTATCATCATCATCATCACCATGCATGATTGCGTCCCCCCCTGTACGCACCACCTGCACCATCACATGCGCGATGGCCCTGCAACACCGCACATAGGAGGGCCCGGCAGGGTCCCCCCTGCGTCCTGCTGCGAGGGTGGCCAGCAGGGGGACACACAGCTGCTGCACAGCGTCGTTCAACATGCCGAGTATATCCAACGCCACTGTTGCGGTGAGCAACGTTGTTGCGCGTGGTGGTGATGCTGCTGTGGTGGTTTCTGTTACTGCCGTTGATCCGGTCCCTCTCAACCCCCCAACTCCTGCTGCTTGTATGATTCGGGCGAGCGCGTCGAGCACCACCCACACGCAGGGTCCCCGGGGCCCCTCGGAGGGCCCCTCGCCCAGGGCTGCCATGTGACTGGGGATGCTCATCGCAGTGGGTGCGGTTGTAGGGGTGGTGTGGGGGGATGTGGAGGGTGCAGTGGGGTTGGTGGTGTGGGCATGGGTGGACAGGGGTGGGGTGGGGTGATCGTTGGAGGCGAGCGCAACAGCCATGAATGCAACATCCATGAGGGTTTTCCATTGCATTGACCGTGTTTGACTGTCACCACCTGGTGGTGATGTTTGGGGTGATGATGTTTGGGGTGGATGCAACATGTATACACCCACTGCATATAGAAAACAACAACCACTTGTACAGACACTCATCCCATTACACACATCCCATTATACACAACCACATCCCACCCACCCATCATACCTTGTAACGTCATAATCTTCCATGAGGAGGCATCAAGCACTGGCAACCATGCGCGTTCCAATGCATGCAGAAACTTTGACACCACCACTGGGGACAGGGATGACAGGAGACGTGGCCTGTGTATGTGGGTGGGGGTGGGGGTGTATGCATCATGTGTGAGTGGGGTGTGGGGCGTATGCATCATGTGTATGTGTACCATGTGTGTATACATCATATGTGTATGTTGTCATGCATTGACCATAGCATGGGTCAAAACACACTAGCAGCAAAAATAACAGCAGTCAACATGTTGAGGAACCATGGTCAACGTACTTGTATTGTGCCCATACAGTAGGGTGTTGTGTGCTCACTATGCAGTAATCTTGCAACAGGGAGCACCACATATCCAGTAGCAATCTGTGTGTATCGCGTATCGTGTATTGTGTATTGTATATCGCATATTGTATATTGTGTATTGTGTAACATGATAGGGGCACATGACACAAGCATGTAGACTGTAGACCACCATGTATTGTAAAGACATTGTACTCCATCACTTGTGCTCCATGTACATACACACACACACACACAACAACTCCTCGCCTCCACACACACACACCCCACAACTCCTCCCCTCTACCCCCCCCCGTTCATACTCATCATGTGGTTGGTGTGCCGCAGCAATCACCCCCGCGCTCTTTGCATCCCCCCTCGTAGCAGCAAATACACAACAATGCGCATTGGCTTCGAGCAGCGCCACCGTCCCCCGCACCACCACCCACTCTGCATAGCTGTGTGCTTCCGTGTTGGGCGTCAGCAGGGGTGTGAGCAACAAGCCGAGCAGGCGTTCGAGTATAGCTGGGTCTCCGGAAGCCATGCCATGTTCTAGAAACATGGCTGCTAGTGCTGCTCCTTGTGCCATGAGGGGTGGGGAGGCGTCCTTGCCCAGGGAGACACTGTGTGGAGAGGTGGGGGGGGTGAGTTGTGTTGGGGAAGGGGGTGAGGTGTAGAGGTGGGAGGGGTGAAGGAGGTAGTGGTGTTCATATACAGTAAAACACAAAACACACCCACAGCCACACAAACATGAAGATACATTCACATACAAACACAGCCATACAAAAATAAAAATAAAAATAAAAATCCACATGTACACACACCGCAATGCAGACACTATCTGTGCTTGGTGTTGATCAATAAGCAGGGCCCCCTCCAACAAGGGGTCCTCCACTGTACCATACACCTGTAAAGAAAAATAAGGGGAGGGAGACACATGAAAGAAAGGGGAGACACATGAAACATGTATGAAACAAAAGGGGGGGGAAGGTATACAACCAACACACAATACATAAATTACCAATAAAACCAATAAACCAATAAACCAATAAATTAACCAATAATAAATAAATCAATACCTTGACCACTTCCTGCAGCAGCTTCAACCCCAATGGGCGCAATGCATCACCCACCCCTGTGGCCATCTTGTACGCCACATCCACCAGTGAACCTACTATAGGAGCCACAGGAAGACCATTGGTGGTATTTTTGGTGGGTGTCGTGGTGGTGCTGGTGGTGCTGGTGGTGCTGGTGGTGATATTGCTGCTGGTGTTGGTGTTGGTGTGTGTAGCAAGGAGTGATGGGAGTTGCAGAAGACAAGCAGCTGCAAACAGACGTGTGCGCAACCTGTTTGGGGGAAAGAGGTGCGTGAGAGATGCGCAGGGGCGGAAAAAAGAGGGGCATGCAGGGGGAAGAAGATGATGCACATGATCTGAACGTACAGTGTTGCACATGTGTCTCAGGACATATTGCATCTTCTTACATTCACACACACACACACACACCACCACCACCACCACACACCTTGGGGACGATTTGGTCTTGCCAACCCCCCCCCCACTTCCACTCACCCCCCCCCCCCCTTCACCATGTCGTACAATCATCTCCCCCTGATCATCACCCTCCCCACCCTCCTCCTCTGTCTCTGTGCGCCCCCGTCCCTCCCCACCGACACCCACTGCAGTCACAGGCACCGCGGTTGCCACCTCTGCCAGTGTGGAAAGCCACAAGAGGGGTTCCCTGGGCCCCCCCGCATGCAGCAGGGTGTGCATGGTTGCTTGAATCTGTTGCATGGCTGCTCCCGACGTCTCCACATCCATGGCAGCCAAGAGTGTCCGTTGGATGTGTTCTGGGAGCACCGCATCCGGGTCCCGCTCCGCCAGGTGACGCAAGGTGGCGGCTGCTGCATGGCGCAGGGGGGGTTGGGCGCGGCCGAGGGTGGCGAGCAGGAGGGGGAGCTGTGTGCGTGGTTCAACGGCATGGGGAGCAAACAGGATGAGCATTTGGGAGTACAGCACCCGTTCCATCTCTGCTGCAGTGGTGTCCAGTACACCTCCAGTTGGTGGGGTTGGGGTGATGTCCAGTGCCTAGTGTGTGCGTGGAGGGAGGGGTGGTCGAAAGGGTGGTTGGGCGTTGTTGAAAACAAAACAACAGGTAATGGGGGTGTTTTGTGGTGTCTGACCATCACCATGTCTTCTTCTCTTCCACCCTCTTCTTTTTCCCCTGTGTTCTTCTTTTTCCCCTTTTCACACACACCCACCACCCACCTGCATTTCACGTATAATCGCCTTGGTTTGCACATACGCATCACTCCCCAACTGAAACTCAGGCCCCATCACCGCCACCATTGCATTGGCCAACCTGCCCAGGGTGGGTCGCAACCCAGGCCACCCATAGGCCTCATCTTGAAGCAACACCGCCAACATGGTGGATTGGGTGTCAGGGACGTGTTGTATGTAGGTGGGACCGGCGACGTTGCCAATGACCCATAACGCGTGCAGCGCCCACAGCTTGGCTGGGGCACTGGCACCCCGAACAACAGCCAGGAGGGTGACGACGGTGGGGGTGATGAGCATTTGCATGTGCACACCACCTGTGCGGTGAATGCATGCTGCAGCGAGGGCCAGTGCTTGCCGGCTGGGGGGGGGAGGGGGATGTGTGTTGACTATCTTGACTATGTTGACCGTTGACCACCATGCAAACTCCAAAAAAACAATACAATCGCACAATACTATCATCTCTCACACAAACAAACAAATGCAACACACACACATAATCATACATACATGAAAAACGAGTTGGTCTCTGCCATACGCCGACACACATCCCTTACCACCTCTGCCGCCCGCGCCCCACCCCCCACTGCTGCAGCTAGGCCATACAACTCAGCAGCACACCGCTGCAGTGCCACAGCAGCAGCAGCAGCAGTGGGGTTGTTGCTGATTTCATGTTGTTTCACTGCTTCTTCGAGGATGAGGGTGGCGAGGTGTTTTACTTGTTGGCCAAGGGCGTCGTTGTCCATACCTGTGGTTGTGTTTATGGTGGTGGTGGGGTGGGTGGGGTGGGTGGGTGGTATGAAGTAGTAGACAAATATGTGTACGTGTGTGTACACACAAATGTACATATGCAAG
>VFQP010000680.1_pt1:0-47500 | contig 57757 bp, 101 predicted proteins | sample 3512351 | NCBI WGS metagenome assembly VFQP01 (sample SAMN10412372, study PRJNA504923) | tailings metagenome | isolation source: Relicate 1 Philex TSF1 revegetated site | place: Philippines: Tuba, Benguet | collected 2017-08-29 | reverse complement strand
TATGTATGTTTGTCAGGTATGTGCAGGTATGTCATGTCAAACACTACCTCTGCAGGCAATGCAACATTACCCCCTCTGACAAACACACTCCCACACCCACATCCCCACACCCCTACACGCACCTCCGCAGGCGATGCAACGATGAGCGCCCCCAACATGTGATACCCACCCTGCCGCTCTATACTCGCATGCTGGGGGTTTTTGCACACTGGGCTGGTAATCATTGTCCTGCTGAGGTCAAAGACGTGTGAAAGCAGTGTTGAGGGTATAGACAGGGGTAACCTGTGTGTGTTTGTACGTTTGTTTGTGTCTGTGGGAGATGGAGTGGGGGGGTGGTTGTGTGGTGGTGAGGGTTGTTCTCATGGTTACTTGACAGGTGTTCTCTGATTCATTGACAGTTGTTGTTCTCTCTGATTGATTGACTGTTCTTATTGTTTGGTGCACTTGTGTGGCAACATACATCCATGGCAATATAACAAATGCCATGCACACACACACACACACATTCTGTACATACACACACAAAACACACGCAAACTCAAATAAAACATACCTCAATCCACAACATAACAAAAAAACAATACACACAAACATATCTATATCCACGCACCTTTTCGTGGCACACACAAGACTCGCTACAGCAAAACTAGCACCATGTAGACAACACAATGCACGTGCTAGTGTCATTGGTGGTGGTGCTGTTGTTGTTGACTGACCGTTGACGGCTCCTGGGTGTGTAGGGGGAAGAGGGGGCGTGGCTGTGTATACAAGGTGGTGGAATGAGGGTACACAACAAGGGGAACAGTGCATATATGAATAGTCAACAAAGTAAGAGAGTAGGCATACAAATACTCAACACAACCAACGGCACAACATACACACTACCCCCTCCCCCCCCACACATACACACCCTCACAACACAACGCACCCTCCTGACTCTCCTGCTGCACCCCCCCCACTGCCAGCATCGCCCCCCTGACCTCCTCCACACACCCCTGCAACAACACCGCAGCACGTGCCTGGGTTGCGCCCCCCATGGCTGCCAGTGTGGCCCCTGCTTGCACCCGAAGGGCTGCAGAGGGAGATTGTAAGAGGGGCATGATGTGGGGAAGGAGTTGTGTGAAATCCTCAAGAGCAAGTTCACCAAGGGCATCGAGGAGGAGGCGGAGGGTTTCGAGGGTGGCGGCATGCATTGCAATGGGGCGGATGCCTCGGGGGGACTGTGTGAGTAATAGGAGAGGGGGAGGGGTTGTTGGGTTTTGTTTGGTGTGGTGTTGTGAGAGGGTGGTGTTGTCGTACAACACACATCTCTTGGGAAAACAATGTCTTGTGTTGGTGCCAAAGACAACCATCCCCAACTCCATCGCCCACCCCCAACATACCTCATGCCCCAATACCCCCACCAAGCGTTTAAGTAACAACCTCTGCCCAGCCTCCTGTAGCCTTTCCAGCACTGCTGTCTGCACTATATACGCCACACATGCTTGTGCATGTGGGTGTTCTCCAGAGGCAGTACACCCCCCAAGCTCCTCGGGTGCTGGGGGTGGGGTTTTAATGAGCAAAAGCATGTCGAGTGATTTGTGGGCAAGGTCGACCAAGAGGCCGTCATCGAGCTTGTGTAGGGTGTGGAGGAGTGCAACATGACTCAACCAGGCCTGTGGGTGAGGTGGTGTGTGTGTGTGTGTGTGTATATTTGGTGAGGGTGTGCATGAGTGGGTGTGTGCGTGTGTGCGTGTGTGTGTATGGGTGCTTTGAGTGGGTGCATATACACTATGTTTTGTACACAACATCTCATGTGAGTGTCCCTTTGGAACACAGCATAAAAGACCCCCTTCCCACACACCTGTACACATGCACTGCATGCCACCTTGTTCCCCACACTCGCAGCCACAACAAACGGCGCCACCATACACGTATTCACCGCATCCCCCAACACCCGCTGCAACACCACCGCACGTGTCTTTGTCTGCACCTTGAGCACCGCCAGTGCCGCATCTGCTTGAGCAGATGCCGCAAGGGCCCCCAGGGCCCCTGCAAAGGCCCCTCCCACTGCTGGGTTGGGATCATCGAGTGCAGCAGTGCACACAGTGACTGCTTCGGAGAACAAGGCAGCGCCATTGGCCCATATACCAACCCCACCTTGCTCGGCAATGGCGGTGATGACAGCAGCACATGCAAGCCTGTGTGTGATGTGAGTGATGTGTGTGTGTGTGTGTGTGTATGTGTGTGGTTTGGGTTGCCTGTGCTCTTTGGTGTTGAATGTATTTATGGTGCGTATTTGATGGTGTATGTGGCGCATACACAACCACAACACCCACATACCGCACATCTGAAGCCCCTTTTTCTTTACTCGGCTTATCCACGGCTCTAAAGGCAGCCTCCTGCACAGCAACAGAAGTGCGATGATCAGGCCCCAGTCCTTGTACACATGCTGCCAGTAAACACAATGCAGCCATGCGTACAGGGGGTTCCGTGCCTCTGTGTAATTGGGTGTTATGGGATGTATGTGGTGATCGGGTGTTATGGGGTGTATGTGGTGATTGGATGTGATGGGGTGTATGTGGTGATTGGACTTGTGGTGATTGGGTGTGTTGTCGGCACATGACATGTGTATCAAAGCATATGCGTGCGTGTACACACCATGTCCAACACCACACGCACACACCACCACACCGCTGCCAGACACCAGCACCACACGCCACCCCCACACAATACTATACCTGCCCACATGTTTTGCAGCAGCGGCAACAACCTCAGGCATACGTGTGGAAAGCTGCCGACCATGATGTGCACACAGCGCAGCAAGACACTCGAGCACGCCTGCACGCGACTCGACCGAGCGCTGATTGACATCACGGGCAGTGATCATGCTGAGTAAGCCATTGGTGCGGCTGTATAATGGTAGGTTGTCACCCACAGTGTAGAGTTTGGCAAGCACTGCACTGGCGAGGCGACGCACGGGCGCTGGGGCGCCAGCAACAATCAGGTCGTGGAGCTTGTCATCACATCTGCGTTGGTATTCTCGAACTATGTCTCGCTCATCACGTTCCACGGTCACCAGGAGCTTTTGTAACAGGTGAAAGTAATCTGCTGCATCTGATGCTTGTGTGCCCCGGCCCCCAACGAGCAATTCCAGCTCTGCAACCCATATGGCAAAGCCAAGTACTTCCTCCTCATCAAATACTTCGGCTGGCATGGCGTCAAAGGCGGGTGAAGTTTATGGTATGCATCTTGATCAGGGAGATCTGACTACAAGGTTGCAGGTATGTGTGTAACACATTTGTTATTGGTGTGTGCTCTGGGTAGAGTATTGCAGGAAAACAACAACAATCCTTATTCATGTATGGGTTTTGACAAAAATGGAGGTCAAGGTACGTACACAAGTGTATACAACAAGGTGCCTGACAACACGAGACAACATAGGTGCAAGCGCACAGAGACAAAATTCTGATATACAATCACACAGCTTCCTCGTCATGATGCACGAAGCAGCGCCACCATACAGTCCAGTGCCACACGCCCACCACCCATGCCGGGGCCCATACCCACAGTTGCTCTGAGCATGGCTGTCAGCGCAAATCCAAGGGCAAACCAGCACACTGCGGGGAGCAATGCGAGCAGTGTTGGAGGAAGTGCAGTGTGTTTGTGTGGGTGGAGCTGCAGGGTGACGGGGATGAGCAGTCCTGCAGCCACAGTCTTGTGTGCAGTGGTCAGCAGTGGTGTGGTCACGCCATAGCAGAGCAACGTGGCGGCGATGGTGGGCAAGACCAGCGTGTTGGACCTGGACCTGCTGCCCATGCTGATTGTACGAGGAATCTGGTGATGTAACACGTGGGAGCACGCTGCTCTTGCTAGCAGACGTGCATTATGCTGTAGTGTATGACCGTGGAGTATGACTACGTGATGGGCAATACCTAGCACGAACAAAGATTGCTTGTAATGTGGGAAATTGAACATAGAAATAATCCTTGTCAACACACTATCCTCCGACATGCGTTTGACACATAGCATTGTCGACTATGCACGCCCTTCAAGAACGCGAGTCTTAGGGCGGCATTGTGTCGCTACAACAAGTGACGGGATTCATCGACATGATGAGCTTGACGCTCCTACGTATCATGTGGGCATTAAAGTAGGTGATATGACATATTGTCATTATATACGACATGAATTTGATACTATATCACCATACACCAGAGCGTGGCCAAGTCCACAACAGGATTCTATCTGTAGGCAGTGCACGCCGAGCCCGTGCTCTCGCAACCCTGCTGCAACCACTTGAAGATGGCACCAAATCCTCCACCAAGTCCACCCCATTGATAATTGAATCATCTCGTGGCTTTCTCACTGTCACGGGACGATACAAGACCACCCCTGTGAGCATCATATGCACACACATGGGCATGGCCAACATGGACTTTGTACTACGGGAATGTGCGCATGTTGTTGATGGGCCCATGGCTGTCATTCGACTGGGTACATGTGGGGGGCTGCATGCCCATGTGGACATTGGCACGGTGGTTGTGTCGAGTGGGGGCTCTGTGTTTGTACGGTATGGTGTGTTAATTGTGTGTTTTTCTGTTGGTATGGTGTGCTGTGCTGTGTGTCTATACGATCAGTGTCGCAGACAGGCGCAAATGTATCCTTTTCCATACAGGAGGGAGCCAGATGCCTTTGCACAGCATGCACAGCATGATGGATCCAACACACCTCGTCCATACTACTCCATCACACTACCAGTACCTGCAGATCCCCTGCTTTCTACTATACTGCTGCATGCACTGCAAAGGCAGTCTGTCCCCACTGACGATGGTGGTGATGGTACACTAGGTGGTACAATGGGCGATGCAATGAGGGGTACAATGGGCAATACAATCTCCAGCCTAGGCAGTACACTGGGCGGCTTAGCCAATACACTGGTGGTGACAGAGGGAATGAATGCCAGTGCAGATTCCTTTTATAGCAGTCAGGGTAGACCCAGTCACAATTTCATAGACCATAATGAACATGTGTTGACCGATTTGTTGACCAAATATCCCCAGACGTTGACCATGGAGATGGAGACGTTTCACTTGTTTGATTTGGCACGGTGCAGCATGGGGCGGGTATGCCGGTGATGTGTTTTGTGGGGTGTTGAGTGTTGGGTGTTGTGAAACAGCGGCATGTTCACAGTTGTACACCACAGCACATGCACGACACATGCATGTACACATGCACATTCCTACTGGCTGCAGTATCCATAAATACACACCCTACCTCGCACCATCTCAAATTATACATTGTACACACACACGTACACATACACACACCATACACACCCTGCCCACTCCCTCAGATACGAGCCGCCGCTGCTGTGATAGTACTGGCACAGCGTGTGACAGGCGCATTCCTGGACCAGCATCAATTGTTCCAGAGGGAGATGCTGGCAGGGAGAGCTGCACTGGAGGCTCTGTGTGCTGTGCCCTTGGGGGGGGGGGGGGGGGCGGGGGATGCGGGGGATGTGGCAGTTGGGGCCTGCAGTGGGGGTGCGGTGTGACTGGGGAGGGGAGGGGGGGAAGGGGTGCAGGACGTGGGTGTGACATTGGGATGCGAGGTGTGTGTTGGGATGCATTGTGCATTTTGTATGTGTGGAATTGTGTCTAGTGTTTCATGAGAGCATGTGGAGAGCACTTGGTGTATACCTATGCGTATGTGCTGCCATGTTGACCCCCGCTTAACTTCTATGATGGAATTGTTCATTGCGAATTGTATTGTAACGATGCATTCGTTCCTTGCACATTTTTCCATGGTGTGTGCAATGTACTACACAAAACCTAGACAAGTGTGTGTACACCAACACGTGTACATTGGTAGTGAAACATCACATTCCACCACGCGATGATGATGATGATGATTATTTGATATCAAATCATGGTAATGAAATATCAACCACGTGATGATAATCAGAAACATCAACCACGTGATGATAATGATCATAAGGAGGAGGAGAAACAAGAAAAAAAAGACACTACACAGACATATGCAGATAACAGCAATTCTATCGCAACATCAACATCATCACACAATTGACCCCAATACTAGGAATAACATCACTCCCATGTTTGAGTCATCTCTTCAGGTCGCAACATCAACATCATCACACAATCAATATCACTCCCATGTTTCAGTCATCTCTTCAGGCAGCAACACCTCTCCCACATCCTCCACACCATCACCACCCACCCCAACCCACCCATGTACCGCTGCCACCAACAACACACCCACCAACAACAACGCCATGACTACCCACACCACGCGCACTAGGGTTCCTAGTAGTGCTGCACCATTGCTGGTGGCAGGTGTGTTGTGGGGTGGGTGGGGGTGGGTGGTGGGGGGGTGGGAGGGGGCCCATGTAGTGGTGGGGGGAGGGGGGGGAGGGGGGGGGGCCTCGAGGACTTGCACCTGTGAATATGTATGTATGTGTGTGTGTGTTGTTATGAGGGTAAACATGCATGCATGGCTGTGTCAATGATACACGATATGTAAACCCACACCACCCACCCACACCACCCACACCACCCACCCACCACAAGCACACCTGTGTATCAGCATCTATTGTCCAACCATACAGTTCCTGCACATGCTCACACACTACTGCTTTTGACTCACCAGTCATTATGTAATCACACACAACTGGTAATGCCTGTATATATAGCGGGTGTGGGGGTGGATGTGTGGGGTGGATGTGTACATCAGAATGTGCACACTCTTCATCAATGTCCCCCCAATGAACACGATCCCCCTTACCCCATACAAACAGCAACAAACCTTGTGTTGTGTAGTCACAACCACACGCTGCCCCACGTCTACAACCACACACCCATTGACCACCCCCCCAAACATCCCCCCATCCCTCCCATTCACTCCTCCCTTTCCCCCCTTGGCATCCCCCCCCTTGTCATTCCCCCCTTGCCCCGCAGCACCCTCCCCCTTCTCCTGTGCTTGGTGTGATGCTGTATCCACCCTGGTCCGTAATGACCTGCATACATCATCCCGGAGTGCCTGGGCAGCTGTGGCAATGCTGGTGTTTTGACCATGCATACACACCACACCCACCAGGGTACCCTGGAGCAGCAGCATGCCATGTGTATGGGGGTGGTTGGTGTTGGGGTGCGGCATGGGTGGTGGTGGCATGGGGAGGGGGGGGAGCAGGGTACACGAACATTGCTGGTGGGTGATTTGGATGGGGGGTGATGTGTTGGTGTTGGTGTTGGTGGTGGAGAGTAGGTCAAGTAGGGGTGTTGTGGTAGGAACATGTGTTGCATTGACAGCATTGGGTTTGCTTTTGTTGTTTCTTGATGTACTGGGTTCCGCTGCGGTAGATTTTGTTATTGTAGATTTTGTAGGTCTCTCCCCAAGTGAACCTGGTGGGCAGCACACACCACCTTCATGTCCCCATTGACACACACTCGCCTGCACAACGCTACATGCATGGGTGATGCATTGTCGTAGGGTGCGTGTGCTTGGGGGTGTGGTGATGTATGGTATGTGGATGGGTGGGAGTGACACACTGTGAGGGGGTTGGTGTAGTACATGCCTTTTTTGGGGGGAGTGTGAAAAGAGAGGGGTGTGTGTGTGAAAAGGGAAGAGACATGGGGACGTATACAAGCAGTGGAAGAAGACAATAACATGACACATGCAACACAGCATGACATTGCATCATGGAGACACATGCACACAACATGCCATTGCACCATAAACACACGCAACCCCATGCACCATACGCAACACAACCCCATGCACCATACGCAACACAACCCCATGCACCACACAAGCACACACCTTGCATGCACCAGCACAAACTGCTCCTCCAATTTCTGCACCACTCGCATGTCAGTCGGGTGCAACTGGGCATTCCCACCCCCCGGGCGCCATGCACGTGCATTCATGTTTGCTGTTGCACTATCCACGTGCAACACCACACGCCCAGCTCCTACTGCTGCTGTATTTGTTGCTGCTGTGTTTGTTGTTGTGTTTGTTGTTGCTGCAGTGGTTGTGGTTGTGGTTGTGGTTGTTGTAGGTGTTGTCAGACTGGCAGCAGCATCTTCAGCAATGTGTTTGCATGTCTGACATAGGGAGGCAGTGGCAGCAGCAATGGTGCCGTCTGGTGCCCATACATAAAGACCTACTACCTCAAGCCCTTGTATTCGTATGTGTGGTTTTATGTTTGTTGGAGTGTGTTGCATGGTTTTATGTGTGCAAATTATGGTGGTGTGTGCGTGTACTACAACACAATGGGTATGTGAGTACACACACGATGTCTTGTTTGTCATCATACGCAGCTACACCCAACACGCAATCCATCACACCTCCACAAAAAAAATCATCACAGTACACACCTCCTGGTAGGGTTGCGGAAACTTCCGAGGCATGTTCCAGTACCCACTCCACATCCAACACCACACTGAGTGCCTCTTGTTTTTTCCCAGTGCTGCCCTTTTTGCTTGCGCTGTTGCTGCTCTGTGCTGCCTTGGATACATGAAGCGCGGGGTGGCCATCCTGTGATGATGGTTATGGCCAAGTCGATGATGATGATGGTGGTGATCACCTGGCGTGGGTGGTGTGTGCATCACTCAAGTGACATGTATACCTGATCAGGCGTTTCACATGCATACAGCACGTAGCACTTGTTGGCGTCTGCAAGTTGCCCAATGAGGATGCCCACCTGTGTGTAAATATGGTGTGTGATGCTTCGTGAAACAGGGGTGTAAAAACACCTTGCTCGTGAAGAGCAGCATTTGTAAGTCGTGTGTAAGTCATAAAGCAGACCTGTGGTGCTGCTTGATCTTTGAGTTTGCTGCGAAACGCTGCTTCTACATCAGCAACAATCTGACAGGTTTTCACCATTGGTGTTTCTGCACGCTTGTGTATCCAATGCACATTGACTTTGGGGACTAGATGTGATTGGCAGCAATGAGAAATACTCTGTTGAGGTATTCTGCTCTTTGTTTGGAATGTCTCGTGTTTATAAAAACCAATGGGCATCGCTCAAGCATAGTACACGCAGCCAACTACGTTACCACAGTGACTAGATAAACCATGGAACAAGGTGAGAGCGCGTACGATCATGATCATGTAGACGTACTCGATCAATCACAGTCAACCCCATCATCACAACAGATGATAGCAGCCTGCTGGTGCTCCTGTTGGAAACACATCCCAACATGTGGAGCGCACTTGGCGAAACTACAAATGACCTAGATGCATGGCGTTTTCTGCAGCAGGTTGGTTGCCATCTGGTTATGGAGATGGATCGCACATGGTCAGCCCCTCCACCTCAACACCATCACCACAGTTGCTTGCGTTTCTCAATGCCTACCAGACAATGTCTGAGGGCAACCAGATTGCAATACTAGGCATGCACAGTGCATCATGGTGCGTGCTGATTTGTGTACATTTCACAGCCTACCACCACACACCATATTCCCCTCCCCCCCACACAGTCCACTGTTTTATGCATCCCCTTCCCTGGTATCTCTCACTGGTATGCAGCCTGTACACATTGCTGCAGACGGTCTGGTGGGGAGTCTCAAGCTACTTGCTTCCCAACAACATAACAATGGTATGCAGCAGTGTTGATTGGTGCTGGTCAACCCACCACCATATGCACTCACCCCACCATGTCAACCCACCACACCATATACACTCACCACACCATATCAATCCACCACACCATATAACCTCACCACACCATGTCAACCCACCACACCATCTTGAGATGCATTCCCACACACACCCCGCCTCCTCTCTCCCTCCACCCCCCCCACCTCTCTTCTCCCCCAGACACAACACCAGCACCTTCTGCGGAACCTTCCGTATCAGCAGCACTCACACGTGCACTGTGCTTCATACAACGAGTACTGCACACAACACAAGGGGCCGGGGGGTCCCTCGTAACAAGGGAAGGAGGGGGGGGGGGGGTATCAGCGTCATCAGCAATGACAAGGGGGCGAGTTGCTGGCCCACAACCACGAATACTCAGTGTGCGGGTATGTGTTGTATTGAGGTGTATTTTTGTTGTGTGTGTGTAAAAAATGTCTAAAGAACAAACACATGGTTGCAGTCATACACGATTGCTTTATATACCTCAGTGAAGAGCAAACCATGCCTGTTTTCTCCTTATGACACCCACACACACACACTCCACACCCTACACACCCTCCACACCCTCCACACACAGGCATCATCAGACGCACCTAGTCAGTACATAGGCACCATGAATGCAATATTCGCAGCAGAACGACAGCGGATTGTACTAGATACAGTCATGGTGGGCGTGGATGAATCCGCACTCATGCAACAGGGGGCGTATTTGACAAAGGGGTTGTATGTGAAACCAGAGTCACCAGCTGCATTGCTGCAACATTTATTGGTATGACTGGTGAGGGGTGCGTGGTGGTGGTGCGTGGTGGTGGTACTACATGGTGGTGGTGGTGTGTTACAAGGTGGTGTGTCTGAAAACAAAGTATATGGAATGCACACAGATGCAACACACAATGCATGCCTACTACCCTCACACACCACTCAACACACCACTCAACACACCACTCAACACACCACTCAACACACTCAACATGTCCCTCATAATACTGTTTCACAACTGTTTCACAATACCCCCCTCCTGTCATGCTCAGCAATGGTATGTGGGGGACACATATGCACGCTCCATGCTCACACCCCCAACTGCTGCTATGGTTGATTTCCGTGCATTTTGTTTTTGCCACAAGGTAATGTGTCTTGTATGTCTTGTGTTGGTTGTGTTGTTACTGTTGTTGTTGTTGTTACTGTTGTTGTTGTTGTTGTTGTTGTTGTTGTCTACACACCTGTCTCTGCCTCTCCCTCTGCCTCTCACACACAATCAATGACACCTCCTCATCCATATACCCCTACACATACATCCCTGCCCTCTCTCCCCACCCCTTTGCCGCTCACCCACATACCCCCACATCACCCCCCTACACCCCACACATCACCCCCACATCACCCCCACACCCCACACACATCACCCCCCCACCCCACACACATCACCCACACCCCCCACAGACACCCATGGATGTAGGGTTTGTATGCTCTGTGTGCTTGTCCACCTACTGTCGCTCGGTTGCAGAGTGTTCCACCTGTGGTGCTGTGTTTGACCAAGCCAATTGATAAGTGGTGTTTGACCAAGCCTCTTGATCGGTAATGCGCTGTGTATGACGTACCCTCTTGATGTTTGACCTAACCTCATTATGATCTTGACCATGACAATACCATTGATGACAATATGATGACAATACTATTGATGCCCATGTGACAATGATGTAGGGTACACTCCATGATATTTCCTGCGGATTTCCAATTTTTGCAAACATTTTCAATGTAACAATGTACACTTGTACTTGATGTTGTTACTGGTGTGTAGTTCAATATTCATTATGAATAATCATGTCATTATCATGAATTACTATAATGATCACTACCATCATCATCATGAATTACTATAATCATCATTACCATCATCATCATGAATTACTATAATCATCATTACCATCATCATCATCATCATCATCATTCATGTATGTGGTGCTGCCAATACCAAGCAGAGCACCACATCTGCACCACCACTATTCCCAACACAACCACACCGCAGCAAAAACCATCCCTTGGTATCACCCCCCACCCTTGGTGTCAGTTTCCCCCGACCCCCTGGTTTCGCCGGGGTAGTGTTGCAGTTACCCCACCTTGTTCTAGTGAGGTGGGAATGGAAGGTTCTACTGGTAGTGTGCGTATGGTGCGCATCATCATGACCAATCGAACATTGGGTCGACCTGCGGGGGGAATGTGACCATTGTGTGGATGTATGTGTGTGATGTATTGTGTGGATGGAGGTGTGTGATGTTGAATGAGGTGGATGCATGTGATTGTAGGGGGAGTGTGATAATAATGATAACAATAATGCTAACAATATTGATGTAAATCATGTTGAAGCCGCAGTGTACATGTGTACACACCATACACCCAACACCCATCATACACCCCACACCCGATACACACCCATACAAGCAGACCTTCTAGAAACCTCAACACCCAGGGTTCCTCCATCACCTCCTTGTACCCTTGTGACTTGTAAAGTTGATATGCAGCGGTGTTGCTGGGGTCAACATGCAGTGCAACAGCATGACAACCCCATGCACGTGCCAACTGATTGTGTGTGAATGGGGTCGAGGTTGTTTAAAGGGCATAGAGGTTGTGTGAACAACGTAGAGGTTGTGTTTGTGTGGAAGACACACAGGTTGGGTGTTCAATATGGAGGTTGAGTGAAACATGGCAATGAGGAACACCATAGAGAGGGCGAGAGGCAGTGGATGTAAAGAGCATGGTGTAAAGAATGTGGATTGAAAGAGTGTGGTGTGCCCAGTGGCACACACACCAACACCAGTATGCCCCCTTCCCGTACACTCCACAACCCACCCACCCACACCTTTTCACAGCACTCCAACAACGCACGCCCCACCCCACCACGCCGCGCCTCCACAGCCACAGCCAAGTTGCTAATGTATGCTATATGTTGGCGACGCACAAAACGCACAGTTCCATACGATTCTTGTCGCCGTGGTGGTACATGCTCACCCAGGCTATCCAGCACCACAGTGCCGAGTATGTTGCTATCCTGACTCGTACGTTCATATCCCACCTGCATATAGGTGCGTGTGATTTGGTAGGCTGTATGTGTGTGTGTGTGTGTTATCCAAATATGCGTGGAGGAGGGTGTGGGTGTATCGCCACATGCATAGCATGCACTTCCTATCATGTATGTGTCCCTGCATGCCCCTGTTTGTGTCCCCTCATACAATCGTGTACATGGTATCACCCAATGTGTACCTCGTGTACATACACTCACTCAGTATATACCTGTGTTACTTACCTGTGTTTCCTTGGGCAGCACATTTCTCAACCACGAATCCACACGTGGATGTGAAAATGCACCTATATCATTAGTAGCACCATTGGATAATGCACCTACATCATTAGTGGCACCACTTGCTTGATGATCACTGGTAGCATCACTCCCCTGATGATCCATAAGTGCTTCTGCTACAAGACAAGCAAAATTGCCATATTGACGAGCTTGCAAACGCACACCTGTGTGTTGTTGATGTATGCACATGATGATGTATACACATGATGATGTATGCACATGATGATGTATGCACATGATGATGTATGCATAGGTTGTTGACTATGTATGCATAGGTTGTTGATGATGTATGCATAGGTTGTTGAGAGCTGTACGTAATATCATTTGCAACACACATGCTTATCAAACACATGTCGTATACAAAATGCACCACATAACACACACCAGTGTTGAGTGCCATGACACGGTCCAACCTCAGCAGCTGCCCCAAGAGAGAACCCTGATCAGAATCCCCATAGAATGTGCTGCAGTGCACATCTGCAATTTGCCAATACTCTTGTGGTCCATGTGTTCCACGTATGCGCACACATGTGTTGGTGGGGGTGGGATGCAGGGGTGCAGCAGTGGCTTTGGGTGGCGTTGACCGAGAGGATTTGTTGCTTGGCGCATGGACACACAATACTGGCACAAAACTCGCATTGCACTGTACATGAGACGTCCACATGGTTGGATCTTCCGATCTGTAGTGCTCTACACCGTTGTTATTACAACACGTATCACCTAGTTGTTGTGTGTGTACATCAAAAGGACCCAATATTGTGCCAAAGATACCATACACTGCACAAAGAAAAGCAAACATGTTTCACCATCGTCGTCACATTGAGAGCATCACATTGATCGCCTATGTGGATGTACTTGCATTGCAAGTACTTGCCTTGGATGTCTTGCGTGTCAGCAAGGTACCAGAGAGCTTCCTGCCAAAGGAGCTGAGTGCAGGACCTGCGCCCGAGCGTGTGCTGCGGGGACTGTGTGTGTGGTGTGTAGGGGTGTTGAGACACGTATTTCACTAGTATAATGGTACCAGTACATCAACAAACTCCCCATACACCACGCGCACCTGGAAGAAGCAGAGTCAGAACGCCGTCCTTTGCTGTTTTCACGGGCCATGTTGACCTCAGGCACACTATCACCCCGGCCATGGGACCCCACAGCAGGAGGGGCACGCACTGCAGCAGCCTGGAGTAGTTGTTTGTATGCAGTTGCACGATTCTCCAGCAGGTCTTCGAGGGTATCACGAGCATCTTCTGCCTCTCCATGCATGTCATCAAATGCCCTTTCCATCTGTAAGGGGAAAAAGAAAGGGGAGCGCGTGTAGGAAAGGAAAGGGGCGGGGGGCATTCAGTATCATATTAAACATGGATACACACCACACTGTGTTTCCCCCCACACACCCCTTTGTACCTTTTCCATCTCCATGACTTGTGCGGGTGTCTGAGGTGGCTTTTGATGTGCACCAAAACCAATAGGCGCAATCAGCAGCTGCTCCTGTGCCTGGCGAAAGCGCTGTTCCAGGTCCTGCACAACTCGGCGGTGCTGCAGCAGCCGGGTTTCTGCATCACGCACCAACGTGGCTGCCTGTTCGGAGTCACGGAGGCTGAGGAGCTTGAGTACATAGGTGCTGCGGTGAAACCTGGGGTGCATGGGGTGCATGGGGTACATGGGCATGGATATTATGTGGAAACAGAATGTAATACACAGAATGTAATACACAGAATGTACACACACATGCATAGCAATGGACACCCTGCCCCCTTGTATAAACCCTGCAACACCATCCAACCAGATAGCAGCAACGCACCAGTTGTCACCGTAGACTGCAACGACATATTTACCAGGACGCAGCACCATATTGTCACGACGCTTCATGCCACGTAACTTGGCAAACAGGGTGACCTCCATTTCATCAGCGGATTCTGGATCCTCTACAACACTGTTGCCCAGCTGGTATGTGTCAAAGGGCATGAAAAAGAGGCCAGCAGTATGCAGACGGCCCCTGGTTGTGTGTGTGTGGAAAGGGTGTGTGTGTGTGGAAAAAGGAGGGTGTGTGTATGTGAAAGAGGGGTGTGAAGAAAAAAAAGGGGGATATAGTGCACAAACATGTACGCAAGAATATGTATAGGGTATGCCCACACAATGTATGCTGACCCATCCTTAAGAACTGCTACATACTTGCCGGTGCGTGTGGAATCTTCCTGAGCCACCACCTGCCATTGGTCTTTGTTGGGCTCGCGTTTTTCAAACAGCACCACCTTGAATCGGGAGCCTGCGGTGCTGTATGCTGACACAAGCAGGCCACCCTCAATTTGTTCATGCGTGACGGTGAGGGAATAGAGTCGTGCAGCTTGCTTCTCCACCTGTATGTTTTTTCATGGTGAGGGTGCTCTGATTGGTGTTTGAAGAATTGTTGCAACAGTTGTTGGTTGTTGCAATAGGCAGCTGGCTGTACGCCTTGTATCATGAACCATGTACGCCTTATATATGATGGCAATGTATGTGCAATGCTTCCTACAGCGTTCCAAGTACTGCAAAATACTCCTACCTTGTCCTGGTGAACCCCACCCAGCAGGAGGGGAGGTGCATTATCAGCATCATCATTTTCAATAGTAATTGCCTTGTGTGCCACAGCAGAACGCATCTCAATGCCTGTGTACCATGAGGTGCATGTGGTGGGTGGGAATGCATATGTGCATTGTATAATCATAATTAGTGGGGTCCACCATCACAACCTGTCTTGTTCAGCAATGTCAGCATGGCCTTTTGGACGGCCCCCACGCCATTGGGGTCCACCTGGGCGGCAAACTCATCAAAGTCCTCCAGGTCGAGGTCCTCGGGCCCGTACATGTCATAGCGGCGGCGCTTTTCAGGATCTGACAGGACGGAATACGCAAATGCAATTTGCTTGAACAACTCCTCTGCTGCTTCTGGATTTGTCTTGGAATGCTTATCGGGGTGGTGCTCCTTGGCCATTCGCTTCCATGCTGCACGAATTTGCTCTGCGTTGGCGTCCCTGCTGACTTTGAGGACCTTTTGAAGGAGAGTTGGTGCGTGGTGCCTAGTGCTTGTAAAATTGTGTGGTGTATCGCCACATACCTTGTACAGGTCGAGTTCCTCGTCCATAGGCATGGTTGTGGAGCCTGTGGTGTAGTATGGCATGGGTGTGAGCATGGTGAAACATAGAAATGATATGATGATGGGTTTTGAACGCACCTGGTGTACGTGGATGTATAATATGTGCTCTTTGGTACTTACACGTGCGTTTCTGTGTGTTTTTGAGCTGTGAATATTTCAGGATCGAAGCTCGATCGGACGACACGCTATGCTAGAAAAAGGGTCACCAACGCCACGTTTGTCGAGCTTGTATGTTTCTAATGCTCCCACGTGTATTCGATGAGTGTATACGACGCTTTCACGCAAGGGGACAAGGTGTATCCCCCACACCGATGCGCCTATCGCTGCTGTGTTGACTGCTCAACAAGTGCGTGGTACCCTTCTTATTGCCTTTTGTTACGTATCTGCTCAGTATTTGGTGTTCAAATTGCGAAAACAAAAACGGACCACCTCTGTAGAAAATTATCAGGCCATCGCCCAAGGTTGGCTGCTGCCCCCCCATTGCTCCCTTGTTGTACGTTTTTTGCAGTACTCATTCACAACACGCACTTGTTGGATCATCACTTTGGACATTACAGAAGATAATCACAACCCCAGCAAACTTTATTGAGACTGTACTGCATACAACTTCGACAATCACATGCCAACCAGTTAACACCAGCATTGCTGCGTCCATCAGAGCCCCACACGTCATTCAAACGACATTGATCATCATATATATTGCCTATCCATATATATAATCACACAGCATGGACTATGCTGCAGAACAAGAGATGGAGATGGAGGCACTACACGCCATCCTCATGGACGAACTAGAAGGCAAATGTGTATTTGTGGCAAACCACCATGTGTATTTGAAACCACCATGATCAACCACCATGATCAATCACAATCACCAATAAAAAACACTGCCACAGAGTTGGAGCAGCGACAAGTGCCACCACAGTGGGATTGCTCCAGCACATGTTGGCGTGTTGCTATTGTTCCAATGGAAGACGGTGAGCCAGTTACCAGTGACAATCCAAGTATGTGTACTGGTTCTACTATATGGTTGTCTATATGGTTGTCTATATGATTGTCTATATGGTTGTGTATTTGTTGTCAAGTGTATGTGCACCATAGGTATGTGTATGGTTGTGACCAGCTGCATGGTGTATCCACATATGCTCATGATCGCTAATGCATGGAATGATGTCCATCTTTGGTTTCTCACAGTGCGTATGGAGTTGGTATTTGCACACACTCCATCCTACCCAGAAGAACCACCATTATACAAGGTAGTGTTGGTGTTGGCATAGTATAATGGTAGTATTGCTTGTGTATAGGAACCTGTGTGCATTTCTATATGATCTGCAGCATCGTGGAACCCATTGCGCCACCCCTAATATCTACATACAACAACCCCACTCCCAATTTCCACACACCCAGGTTCGCAACCTTCGTGGTGTGAGTGATGCACAGCTGGAAGAGTGTATGACTATGCTGGCACAAGTGGTAGAGGAGAATCTAGGAATGGCGATGATGTACAACCTCGTCACTGCAGCACAAGATTGGCTACGAGAAAAAGTATGGCTGTGGGTGAGTACACTGTACACACTGAGTACACTGTACACAAGTACACAAATGCAGTGTGGGTGAAAACACCCTGTACACAAATACAGTGTGGGTACCGTGTGCTACTGTTGTGTGTAGCATTATACATACCGAGTCGTAGTCCACACACATAAGCACACACATGCACATCACCAAGTCTTTCAAATCACACACACAACCACAACAGATTGGCAACGGAGGTGAGGGCAAGGGCATGACAGAAGATGAGCTGCAACGGAAAGCAATGGAGGAAGAGGAAAAGCGCATGGCAGAATTGCGACGGTTGGGAACACCAGTTACGCCAGAGCATTTTGAGGCATGGCGCGTGAAATTTGTGGCGGAGATGGCACTGCAGCAGACCAGGTGTGTGCATGCATGAGGAATGTGGGGATCACGCAGAACATCGAACATCTTAGATCATATATCACCTCAACCACCCCACAGTGTGAGTCAAGCTGAGAAGAAAGAGCGTATGACAGGCAAGCAGTGGTTTCTGCAGCAAGAAAAGGCGGGTGTGCAGGTCTCAGAGATTCCGAGTGATGATGATGAGGAGACGTTTCAGGAGGAGCAGCGGCGGGCTGAACAGGCTCGTCAGCAGCGGGAGGCAGAAGAGGAGGAGGAGGAGGATTTTGATCCTGACGCACAGAGTGATGAGGATGAAGATGAGGATGACATGCTTGATGACCTGCTCGCAGGGCGCAATTGAGTACTGCCTTTTTTGTATTTTTACCCTACATTACACAATTCAATGGCAACGACACAATGATGAGGCAACATGTATGCGCACATGCAAGCACACACACGCGGTGAGACGCCAGCACTTTGCAAATAGTCCTGTATGACTTCACATCTTGACCAGCAGTTTCAGCACATTGATCCTGCAGTCCGAGTAAGCGTGTTGGAGCAATGCATGCACGAGTACAACGACGATGAGATGCTTGCATTGGCGAAAGCAAAGGAAATACTCACAGAAATCGGCAACATCTCATTATGCCATGCTGCAGGTCAGCTATCATTCTTCAGGCGGTAGTTTTCACCGCCGCTGTTCCACATGTATCACAAACTCACACGCAGATTGCAAGAATGCATCGCCAACAGTGCTGCAGATGCAGGTGCGGGACGCCTCCAAGCGCTACCCCCTGTTGCCAGAACAGCTCCTCGAGGAGATTTGCAGGGCGTACGATGCAGCCCAGGTTGAAGAGGTGCTCCGGGAGGCACATGAGCACCTTAAAGCAGAGCGCACAGGGGTATGTGGGTTGAGCGTGTCCAAGGAAGGGCACGGTGTATGACTCCTTGGTGTACAAATGTGTGTACAGGTGTACACAAATGTGTATAATATGCACATTATACCCACAGGCAGCACAAACACAGCCAAGCACACAGCAGGCAACACGCACCTCACACACACCACCTAATGAGTGGTGCTCCCGCATTTCCGCCAAAACACGGATTGTTGTCAAACACATCCAACAACAGTATGTGTGGGAGGTGGATGTCTGATAGAAGCTGTATTTTGTGTGTATTGTTATATATTATTTATGTGTATTTTGTAGTTGCTGCATCCCCATTACCTGCCTGCCATTATATACACACATGCATACGCAGACACACACATGCATACACAGACACACACATGCATACACAGACACACACACACATTTTCCACATTCTTACAGGTTTCCAGAAGTGAGCTTTGATTTTGTGCATGACATGCTACAAGCCAACAATGGCAATGCACAAACAACCATTGCACAGATGCAACAGCTAGACCTGCAACACACACCAGTACAACAAACAATTCCTGCACACACAATGACAAGACATACAATGACAAGACATACAGTGGCACAGGGAGATCAGCTTGCACGTATGCGCACCAAGGCAACGGTATGACTTGAGGGAAATTGTATGACTGTGTTGACTGTGTTGTATGACTTTGTTGTGTGGATGATACCCCCCTCACATTCACCCCCCCCTCACATTCACCCCCCCCCGACATGCATGTTGCTCCTTTTCAGGAGCTGAGAGCACAGATTACCATACTCAATACATCCATACGGCAATTGCAGCAGTCTGCCTCATTAGACACGTGTAAAGCAGTGCGTGCTGAAAGGGATACACTGTTGCAGCAGGTGGAAGCACTGGAGTTGTATATACGGTGCGTATGAGCTGTAGTGAATATAATCGAATATAACCAGTGTGAATGTAACCATAGTGGGTGTAGATGCAATGAAGCACCTCTCTCCTTTTCAGGACTCGCAGCACTGTTGCACATCCCAATGTCACTCAACATTCTCTCCTTCACAGCACACACACCCTGGAGCACAACATCACTGTAGAACTACACGGCTCAAGTGCAGACACTGCAGCACAACGAGTACAGGGTGAGATTGACACTGCAAGAATAAGGGGTGGTATGTGGGTGGTGTAGGGGTTGTGATGCACATCCACCATTTGCACTACACACAATGTTTGCCATTTGCACAACTATACAATGTTTGCCATTTGCAGACACGCTTACACAAGGAAATCACCACCACTACAGGAACCACACGATTGCGTATCATCACTGGCAAGGGCACACGTTCACACAATGGTGCTGTGTTGCTGCCCCTTGTGCGCCACATGCTCACGACACAAGGCATATCCTACACACTGACCCCCACGGGGGGAGAAGTGATTGCATGTGTGCAGGCAGCACCACCCTTGCATTTATTGCAATAGTGGGGGTTGGTTATGTGCATGATCATGGGGAAGATTTTGAGCATGATGATGGTCTTGGTGATGGTGTTGGTGACGCATGAAGAAACGTGTTTATGTGTTGTGGTGGTACACACAATAACGAGGACCTGCTTTGTACCAACAACAACCAATGAATGGTACATAAATCCTGTATCTCCTACATCTGTATGTGTGCCTGAGAGTATAATGACATTTGTATATGAGCTGTTGCTCATCATAATTTTATTTGACGTTACTCATATTCATTCCCCTATGCTCCATATATGATGTATACCACACACAATGCGATGCCATACGTGGAACAACGATGTTAAAAAGCACAAGATATTCGAAACAACATGCATTGTCAAACAACAACACAACTGTGTGCCATGTAAGGACGGTAATTTGGTGCATGCCAGGTGTGTGCCAGGTCAACAAAGCAGCAATATGTCAGACAATGCAAAGGTGCACCTCTCACTGCCGCTGCCCTATTGTAATACACATCCAGCCGTGGAGTTGTTTGTGACCTGCTGTATGGCTTCATGCAGCTGTGTCCAGTCATGCAACTGTGTCCAGTCATGCAGTTGTGTCCGGTCATGCAACTGTGTTCTGTGCTTGCAACGATGTGTCCAGCCTGCTAGGATGTGTCAGCCTGCCATGTGCCCCAATGTGCTCAATGTTGGATGTGTCAGCCTGCCACGATGTGTACAGCCTGCCATGTGTCCACATGTGTGTGCTCAGTTGTTAAATCCAGTCTGATAGAGGCTGGTGAAGAGATTGGCTGCCAGTGCGTTGGCTGTTGCACTGAGGTACACGTATGCAGCTGCCTCCTGTGTGTAGGTAAGAAACACAGGTTGAAAACACAGGTTGAGAGTGCCAGGAGACCTCTACACATAATCACCCATAATCCAACCAAACACCCCTGCAACCCAACACCACATACATTTGTAGGGACTGCAGCCCAATCAACTTGATTCAGCTGTTGCAACAGACACAGCACATCTGTAAACACTGCCTGCAAGGGATCCACAGGGGGCAATGTGCAATCTCTTGGTGGTGGTGGTGGTATGGGTGACGGTGGTGGGCATACACAACTGGGATAAGGTGATGGTAATGATGGTGACCATCCATATGGCAGTGCAGCTGGCACAGTCATCACAGGTGACTTGGAAATGGGCTTGGGAGGTGACAAGGGCGGTGGGGCATCCAAGGGTGCATCGGCAGCAAGAGTACGCCGACGGTGGCCGCCAAACAGCACCGGTGGATCACCATGACTGGGCAGCACAGTTGCTTGCACATGCTCCTCCATGGGGGGGTTGGGGAGAGATAAAGTTGGTATCGGAGGGGGGTTGTCATGCCCTGCCAATGACGGAATGGGATTGAATGCTACTGCGCCAATCAACGTCATGCATGAACACGCGAGCAATACACGCCATGAGTTTTGGATAGCAAGCATGGTGTTAGTTGCTTTGGCAATGATGGATGTATACACCAAGATGCAACGCAATATCGGGCATGTTTATGTACGTGCTTGCCAACGGTGTTGTGTGGATGTTGTGTAACAGTGGCGCAACGCAACCATGTGTAGCATATGTGTTTGAAATCGACTTGGTTTTTGTCCCATCAATTGCCAACGGGTTTTGCTGTTTTTTTCGTTGCTTTTCTCTGATGGCACATTCCCCATACAACCCCACCAACGATCATAAAAGGGCCGTCACGATGCTCACAACATGGACAACTCCAACACCCTCTACATGCCTGCCTAGAGCAGCACGTCGTCCCTCGTTGGTTTGCAGGGCAACTGCACCAGCTGTCTCCGACAAGGTGCAGCTCGGCAAAAGCGGTGAGCTATGGCAGCAGTCCTTTCTGTGTTGACCACGATCATGCGATCTAGTGTTTCATAGTGTATGCACATAAAACACCCTTGCCGTGTACATCAACAAAACAGGCGTGTACGTCCCTCCCATTGGCGTTGGTGCATGGTCATGGGGCGATCGTAGCGGTATGCCGGCAAAACCAGTCAACATCTTGCAGTCAACATCCACACTCCCACAACATCCTCCTCAACACCACAGGGTATTGGGGTTGGGAGAAAAACTATGGCCGTGCCGACAACGAAGGTGCATACAAAGCATGCATGGACGCAGGTCTCACATTCATAGACACTGCAGAGGTCTATGGGTTTGGCAAGTCTGAGGAACTCTTGGGTGATTTCATGCGCACCACCAACACCAAGCCCATCATCTGCACCAAATATGCACCTCAACCATGGCGCTTTACACCCGATTCGGTGGTGGGTGCGTGCAAGGCAAGTTTGGGGCGCATGGGGTTGTCGAATATGGCACTGTATATTCAACACTGGCCTGGGTTTGCGCTCAATGCATTTTCCAATGACGCATATCTGGAGGGGTTGGCACGCTGTAAAGAACAGGTGGGTGTGTGGTGTGGTGGGTGTGTGGTGTGGTGGGTGTGTGGTGTGGCATGTGTAGAGGCTGTGGTGTGTGTGGAATCTGTGGTGTGTGTGGAATCTGTGGTGTGTGGTCAAATGAGGCCCTGTGGGTTGTGTGTGTGTCGTGGGAGCGTATGGGTGTATGGGGATGGTATGCATGTGCTACACAGTTCCCTAATGGACCCAGTTCCCTGCTCATGTGTGTGTGTACTCCATCAACCCGACTGTGTATCCCATAAACCCAAGTGTGTTTTCCATAAACCCGAGTGTGTATCCCCACCGGAGTCATCATGTGGTCATCATCACACACAGGGTTTATGTGAGGCTGTGGGTGTGTCAAATTTCAATGCATCTCGCCTGAGGGATGCACATGCCAAACTCAAGGTGAGATTGGTGTTGGTATTGTGTTGGTTGCCGTTGATTTGTGTGAGTGACCTCACCAGTCCACAAGGGTGTATCAACATTGTCAACATGCCCTCATTAGCACACATCATACACTGGCATACACTGTCATACACTGTCATACCCTGCCCACATCATACACTGGCATACCCTGCATCCCACCAGGCACGGGGTGTTGTCTTGTCATCCAATCAAGTCCAATACAACCTGTTGTATCGCACACCTGAGAGGAATGGGGTGCTGGAGGCGTGCAGAGAACTCGACATCACGTATGTGTTATGTTTACTGCATGTATTGTATGCATGTGTTGTACTGGTGTCCATGTTGTGCATTCATGTACTTGTGCATTCATGTACTTGTTCAGCACACCGGCAGACACCTGTTGCACGTGTTGACCTCAATCATTGCACGTGTTGACCTCAACCAACCTCCAACCCCAATAATAACAAAGTAAAAAATAAACATAAATAAAAAATAAACAAAAAATATAAGTAATAAAATAAATAATAAACAACAGGTTGGTGGCCTATAGCCCCCTGTGTCAAGGGCTGCTCACTGGGAAATACACACAAGATGTAAAGCCAGATGGACCCCGTGGGTTGGTTTTTGGTGGGTCCCGTGTGCAGGAGATCCAACCACTGCTGGCCACCATGCGAGTATGTGTGATGTGAGTGATATGAGTATGATGTGAGTATGATGTGATGTGGGAATGTGTGATGTGAGTATATTTGCATTGTATTGTAATGTACGTACCTGTATGCACACCATTCCACATTCCATTCCCACAGGAAATAGCAGATGTATATGGGGACAAGACGCTTGCACAAATTGCAATCAACTGGTGCATGTGCAAGGGTGTGATACCCATCCCTGGTGCGTCCATGTGCATGCTCTGGTGCCTACCCTCCCCCCCACACACAATGTTTACTCTCGTACCATACACGCTCTTCCACCACCTCCTCATGTACACATATCCTCATGAACCTCACACAGGTGCAAAGAACAAGGAGCAGGTGGCAGATATAGCAGGTGCACTCAACTGGCGGCTCACTGCTGATCAGGTGCAAGCATTGGATGATGTCAGCGCTAAAATATCAGTGGGATTGGGTGCTCCCTTTGAAAATTGGTAGGTGGGTGCCCCTTGTGAAAATTGGTAGGGGTAGCTGAGGTAGGGGCAGTGGAGGGTTCACCACAGGGAGTGGTCAATGAAGGAGAGTCAACCATAGGGAGTGACAAGGAGTGTCAGTTTTATTTGATCGGTTTGATTGCGAAATATGTTGTGAGGTTGTCCTGAGGTGGGGGCGTGGCAGTTGCAAAGGCAGCGTGTGGTTTGATTTGGTCAGACTGTATACGAATATGTGTATATTGGGCATGCTGCGTGCAGGTTGATACTAGATCCATAGCATTCGATTGAGTAGTGTGACATTATACAATGATGGTCAATTGCAGGGATTACATATCAATAATCAATGCTGTTCAGTGGACAAGTAGTGGTGGTGAAAAATGGTTGTACATGGAATGTGCAGAGCACAGCAGCAGCATATTTGCATGACACTATTGTAGCATATTTGTATAACGACACTATTGTCATACGTTGTACAAGCATCATCATTGTGAAAGCATTATGAGGTCTGCTATGTGTACATGCTGCTATGTGTACGCCCATCATCCGCCTCACCTCTCTACTCTTTTGCTCCCCCATCTCAAGTCTCCTCTCCCCACCTCAACTCTCCATTTGTTTCCCCACCTCAACTCTCCATGTGTTTCCCCACCTCAACTCTCCTTTCCCTACCTCAATGCTTGCCCTCATACACCCCAGTGGCAAATAAATCCACTCGATTGCTATCTGCCCCATAGTCAAGCACCTCGGGTGCCCACCCCTGGTACTGCCCATCTGCATATGCCACACAACACTCGGTCAACTAGTGGGGGGTGTTGTATGTTGAGGTGTGATGATGTAGTATAATGTGGCGTGATGATGTGCATGTGGCAGTGTGCATGTGGTGTGCATGTGGTGTGCATACGATACTCAAGCCCCATCAGTACAACCAACCCCATGTTGGAATACTCATGGTGTTTTCACATGGACCTACCACACCTTTCTCAACAAGGTGCGTGTTTGTACAAATGGTAATTGGGCATATTCATCCAGGGGCATCCATTGTGCATCTTCTATCTCATCTTCTTGTGGTTGCACGTGATGTTGACCTGGCTGTGGCCTGTGGGTGTTCTTGTGGGTGTATATTTTTGTGGGCGTTTGTCATGGATGTTTTTGTCAGTGTTTTTGTGGGTGTTTGCTGGTGCAACATCATGTACGATGTGTCTTTTATGTACGTGTGTATAGCCAAGAGCACACAGCATGACACAGTGCAGCACATACCGCAATGCAACCACAAAAAACAAGTCACTTTTTGAAAATGAAAACCCATGAGCCTGACGCATGGCCAACACTCGTACAGGCTCTGCAATAACACCCTGTCAGGTGTGGTGTGTGGTTGGTGTATGTGATGTATGTGTATGTGATGTATGGTTTTTTATCTTTACATTGCATGTGCATGATGAATTCCTGTGCGTGTTACAACATCATGTGTTACAATGCATGTGTGCCTACCCGAGATGCATCTTCTCCATCAACCCCCCATCCTCCATCCACCCCCCATCATCATACCGTTTCCTCCAACACCTCTCGTGCAGCTGCTGCTGTGATATCCTCCCCCTGCATCACCAACCCAGTAGGCAGCTTCCACACCCCCTTCCCCTTGAGGGGACCACTCTTCTCCTGCACCACCAACACCTCCCTGCGTTCATTCAATACAAACGCACCCACCCCCACCTGATGGGATGCGTTGGGTGGGAGTTTGTTTTCGGTGGTGGGAAGCCAGCGGGTGAGCATGATGTATTCCTTTTCAGCGTGATGGCAGTCAAAGCCCTGTTGTAATGCTTCTGCAATGAGGTGGGCCTTGGTGACGGGGACCTTGAGCCATATACCCGACATGTTTTCTGCCTGCCAGTGCTGTTGTTGTTGTGGGGGGACGTGAGTGGGTGGAATGTGTGTGTGTGTGTATACGTGTTCAACCCACCCACGCTACCTCTATGGAGTGGCGAAGGCAATCGCTAAATTCTACAGCATCATATGGGAGTGATTCTGGTGCAATTTGAATGCCATTGTACGCATCATGCTTGCCAGGGAGGACTTGTGGTGTGGTGGTGGTGCTTGATGTGGCCATGGCGCGGGTGATCAAGGAGTGGACAGGGGTTCTGTGGTGTATTGTGTGATGGTCATTGATGAGGGTTTGGGAGGCTGTTAGCCAGTAACCAAGGCGTACGTGTGGTGGCGTGCTGAAGACAACAAGTGGGGAAGACAACGATGGTGATTGTATACCACAAAGCGTGGCATGCACAAGACAACACGCATCCGCTGTTGTGTGAGTACTGCTGCAAGTATTGCTCTACAGCGAGATTATGATGAAAACCAATCGAATATATAAACAAAACAGTGTTTGACCAGGCACAATTCCCCCTACTCCATGAACAACAGCCTGTCATCTAAGACCGCCATTCAACAGCCATTATGTCGCCAAGATCACTGCGGTGTCTGACATTGCTCATACGAGAGCAAATAGCTTGTGTTCATTTTGCATCTTGTAGAGCAGCAAGCACATCCTCTTCACTCCCAACAGTATGTTGTTTGCCACAACCAGGCATCTCTCCAACATAAACAACACCCTCGTCCCTCACACATAGCACGTCAAGATTGTCGAGGTTGGCCCTCGCGATGGCTTGCAAAACGAGCCCATCACCATCCCCACCGACACCAAAATCCAATTCATCAACAAGCTCTCCCAGACAGGCCTCCCGGTGATTGAGGCCACCAGCTTTGTCTCGCCCAAGTGGGTACCGCAACTGGCCGACGCCGCAGACGTGATGACAGGGATCACCCGCATCCCCGATGTGCACTACACAGTGCTCACCCCCAACCTCAAGGGCCTAGAACGTGCCCTGCAGGTGGGTGTTGATTCTGTATCCATATTTACCGCAGCATCAGAGGCATTCAACCGCAAAAACATCAATGCGAGTATTGAAGAGTCGCTACAGCGATTTGAGCCTGTGATGGCAGCAGCAAAGGATGCTGGGGTACCTGTGCGTGGCTATGTCTCGTGTGTGGTAGGGTGTCCCTACCAGGGGGAGGTGCCCCCACGTGCTGCAGCAGATGTTGCCGGTGCATTGTACAGCATGGGGTGTTATGAAGTGTCGATGGGCGACACGATTGGATGCGGGACGGCTGCATCCATCACCGCCATGTTTGAGGAAACTGCACAGCAGGTGCCTGTGGAGAAACTGGCAGCACACTTTCATGATACGTATGGACAGGGGGTTGCCAACATCCTGGCTGCACTGCAGTGTGGGGTGGCGGTGGTGGATGCATCTGTTGCGGGGTTGGGGGGATGCCCCTATGCACCGGGGGCCTCTGGCAATGTGGCGACAGAGGATGTGGTGTATTTGTTAGAGGGGCTTGGTATTCAGCATGGCGTGGATTTGGATGCACTTGTTGAGGTGTGTGGGGGCGGGGGTGATGTGGGGGGGATGACGTTGCGTGGTGAATGTGTTATGTGACACAACATGCGTGTGCTGAAACACAGGTGGGACATTGGATATGTGAGCGTATGGATAAGCAAAACGCATCACGTGCAGCAGCAGCGATACGTGCAGCAAGGGGGAGAGTGGCTTCGAGTGCTGCGTGATGGGTGGGACCGTTTTTGTTTTTTCTTTGGTTTTTGGTTTTTCCTTGATGTTTGTCCTGAATTTCCTTGGTATGCATCTAATCAAGTGTAAGAGAGGAATGCTTACTTTGGTGGTAGCGGGGGCAACCCTAGGATGTGGAGGGCAGTACATCACACTTTTTATCACAAGTAAAGAGCATCAATTCTCTGCTCATCAATTCAGGTCACTATCTTTATTGATATTGCCCAGTCTGCAAGCAAACCAAGCAACCAAGCCCAACGCAATAACTTGGGAACGGTTGCAGATCAGCAAACGGTCAGCAAACGGTCACTAGTGTCCACTGCCAAACTTGTTACGTGCTGCTGCTTACACAGTGAAACACCAGTGAAACACCAGCAATATGGTGAAAAACAGCAAAAAAGGCGCCCACATGGCTTCTCGCATCAAGAAAATGATGCAAGCAGACGAGGACGTGGGCAAGATATCGCAAGCAACACCTCATTTGATATGTACGTTGTATTTATAGACGTCTATGGTGCTTGTGAAGCATGCACACTCCCATCATCCCCACCCTCGATGCAACCGCAGCACGTGGCATGGAGTGTTTTCTGGAAAAGCTGGTGAAGCATTCTGCAGAAATTGCACAGCAGGCAGGCTCCAAAGTTCTCACACCTTCACACCTGTACGTCGAGGCACCATGGTGCACATGCATGCGTCAACACCTGCACGGGCCTTGTACAACTTTTTCCACATCACACACGCGTGCCCCCACACCACCCACGCAGCAAGGCATATGTGAATCAAGACCCGTTGATGGACTTTGTCAAGGAGATTGTTGAGAGTGCACCAGACTTGGGAGCTGAGCCTGAACCCAAACTCAAGCGCCAACGGTATGATGAATATATGTGTGGGAATACGCATGAACACACATGGCACCATGCACAATAGATAACTATTGGCAACGTGGAAAGAAGCAAGCATGAGAATGTCTAACACCAACAACATCCAGGACGGCACCCATGGCATCGAAGACCAAAGATCCGGTTACATCACCTGCAGCCAGCCCCCCCCAAACCACTGCAGCGCAACAGCCCCCACCAATCCCATCAGGCACCACAGACACAAAACCACCAGCACCAACCACAACACAGCCAGCCAGCCAGCCTGCATCTGAGGATCATGCCGCAGCCATGGCAGCATGGTCGCAACTCAAACGCAAACCCGGATTGCTTGGTGGTAGTGGTAGTTTTGCGTCATCATCATCATCATCCATGGGCGCACTGCGTCCTCCCCAATCATGCCCTGCACCTCCACAACACACCCAACCATCAGTTGGTACTCCCAGCCTTGCTCGTGGGCAGCATGGCAACCCGATGGGCAATGGTGTTGTTCTCGAAACCACCACCAACACCTGTGTTGCCCATCAGCACACAAAATTAGAGCCCAAGCCACAAGGACAGCTCCAGCCGCCACCTGTCCCACAAGCACATGCACAAGCACCCAAGGGGGGGCACAAAGAAGAAGCGCAGCCACCAGTACAACTGCGACCACCACCAGTGCCACATGTGACAATAGAAAAAACATCACAGCGGGGTGCAACACAGATATCCACACAGGCTGCTACCATCACAAGTACACATGCTGCTGCTGCTGCTGTGGAAGCACAGCATGCAGATGCACAGCGCCCCTCAATATACACCGGCATCCCTGGCACCACACCCGAAAATGCACCACCCCTCGCACCAAGAAACAGCGCACCACCGCCACCGCAAACAACAAAAGCAGGGAGTGTGGTATTACCAGGAAAAACATCAGTAGAGGGAATCCCAGGGGGTTCCGAAAGAGGGGTTCCCTCATTGACAGGAGGGGGCCCCTCATCAGCGGGGGCACAGGAGGTCAAGCTGGTGTTGGCCCAATCACCAGTGAGGGGAGTGTCAGGGAATGGGGGAGTGTCAGGCAGCGGGGGTGAGGGGTTGCTTGGGAAACGCAAGACGCCTCCCTTGGGAGGGGTACAGCCACTGTCACCGACACGTACAGGGGCAACATTGGTATGGTGGTGGGTGGATAGTGTGTGTGTGTATAGTGTGTCCTTGTGCAGTGTGTGCATGTTGTTGTCTGCATGTGATGTCTCGCTTTCCCTGTCATTTCCATACCCCCTCGTTTTTCGTACCCCCTCATTTTTCATACCCCCTCATTTGCACACCCTCTCATTTCCATACCCCCTCTCATTTCCTACCTCTCAGGTCGCAGATAGGGTGTCCCCCCCGACCAAGTCTCCCCCCACCAAGTCCCCCCGCCGCACCCCACCCGCAGCACACATTCTCAACACCTCCCCCACACCACCAGCAGCAGCTCCTGGTGTGATGCAACAGCTGCTGCAAAACCTACAACAAGCCCGTGCTGCACATGTGTCACCACCAGCAGCGACACCACCACCAGCAGCAGCAACACCACCAGCGGCAGGTTCCAAGGCAGCTACGGAGGCGTCTGCAGGGATTGGAAATGAGAGGGGGAGCGCTACAGAGCAATTGATGATGATGCTTTTGCGTGCTGCGCAACCCCCAGCACCACAGCGTACGCCACCACCACAAGCACAGGTGCGTGTGTTGGTGGCACACAGCGAAAACAAAGACACCGCGTGTGTTGCACAACTCCACCTCAACTCTTGCTCTTCAACCACCACATCACCATCACCACATATACACCCCATATACGCACCCCATATACACACATACGTCCACACACGCCCCCTCCCCCTGTGTTCACGCAGGCTACCCCTGAGCTGCAGCTCCTCTCAGTCATCACCCAACTAGCAGCCAATCCCACTGCAAGTGATACAGCCCTTCAAGCAAAGGCATACGAGCTGTTGCTGCAGTTGGTGGACAAGCAGCAGCAGCAACAACAGGCAGCACAGCAGCAGCACCAGCAGCAGCAGTTGATGTTGTTGCAGCAGCTGGCGGGGGGGATAGGCAATAATGGGGTGCGCGATGTTATTGTGATGTTGTTATTGTGATCTTGTTGTGGTGGTGGTGTGATGGTGGGGGGATGAGAAGCAGGGTTGGGTGTGTGAAGGCGTTGTTCCTTGTTGCAAAGAGTGTTTTGATTTTGTCTTTTTATCGCGTTTGTGTGTTCATCCTCATCATCATGACATCATTACGACATCATCACATCATTATTACAAAATCATTACCCTCACAGGATCAACAAGCACCACAGCTGGGCATGCTACAACAAGCTACACAACTCATGCAGATGAGCAATGGTCAAATGCCCCTCACCACTGCACTCCAATTGGTACAAGCTGCACAACAACAACAACAAGTACAGCGGCAGAAGCAGCAGCAGCAAGAGGCAGCCCAACACATGGCTGCATTACAAATGCTACTGGGTGCTGCTGCTACACAGCAACTACAACAACAACAGCAGCAGCAACAGCAGCAGCGTACTACACCACCACAAGTGGGAGAGGAGGAGCAACAACACAATGACGGAGCAACAAGACAGTGAGGCACCATGATGGGCCACTGTGGAGTGTAGTGTGTGTAGTACCAGCTGTACAAGTAATGCAAACACTATTCTATGTGGTGTGTGTGTGGTTGAATATGTTTCAATGTGCTTGTGTGTTTCAATATGTGTTTTGTGTTGAGAGAGTTTATTCCCCATTTTGCCAACCATATGGGTATCCTTTTTGCTCATACAACATGTGGGTGCCCTCATTCCTCATGCAACATGTGGGTGCCCTCATTCCTCATGCAACATGTGGGTGCCTTTACCCCACACTGCACACCATCTATTATTCATGCATACAAGAGCGCATTCTGCATTCATTGGGAATTGGTACGTACATGCAGTTGCGTACAGTAGTTACATTCCTGCACGTACCTAGACAATGTGGGTCATCGTGTGTGTATACCTTTTGTATACACATGTGTTGTAGCCCTGCTGGTACACCTGACCCTCTTGCTGGTACACCTGACACTCATGCAGAATCGAGTTTTGAGAGAGAAGAGATTCACACAGCACACCCTCTTCTTGTTTTGCCCTCTTCTTGTTTTGCCCTCTTCTTGTTTCACCATGAACTGCTGCTCTTGCTGCACTCATTGCATACAAAAAGAGCAACACATGCCGCTACACGGTTACATACACACGGAGCACCTCCATGACAAACAAAACCCACCATCACCACTCCCTCCTACACATGCCCACTCCCCTTGACACCATCCTGTTGTGCAGCATACCAATCCTTGGCCTCCCCCGCCCCAAAAAATGCAGCAAAACTCTCCCACGTGGGCTTCCACCCCAACATTGCATACGTAGCAGATGCGTCCACACGCTTACCACTTCCCCCCGATGCACTACTGCCAGTAAACGTCACAGACCCACCCTCCGGTACAGCCACACTCGCAAAATACGCCTGCATCATGTCATCGAATGTGACTGGGTGGTTGTCGGCACCCAAAAACACGCGGCTGCGGTAGTACCCATCGGCACATCCATCCCCTCGGAGGATGGCTGCGGCTACATGGGCTGCATCTTGGTAGTGGATGAGGTTGACAGTGTAGCCACCCCAGCGTTCTACGGTGCCCATCTTGGCAAAAAATGTGTGTGGGCCCCTGAGGGTAGGAGGCGTGTGAGGGTGTGTGGAGGTGTGTGGAGGTGTGTGAGGGTGTGTGGAAGTGTGTGGAGGTGTGTGAGGGTGTGTGGAGGTGTGTGAGGGTGTGTGAGGGTGTGTGAGGGTGTGTGAGGGTGTGTGGAGGTGTGTGAGGGTGTGTGGAGGTGTGTGAGGGTATGAGAGGTAGAGGGTATGGGTGGGTGTGAGAGGGAGAGGTATGGGAGTGACAGGTTGTGATAGGTTGTGATAGGTTGTGATAGGTTGTGACAGGTTGTGATAGGTTGTGATAGGTTGTGATAGGTTGTGATAGGTTGTGGTAGGTTGTGATAGGTTGTGATAGGTTGTGATAGGTTGTGATAGGTTGTGATAGGTTGCGATAGGTTGTGATAGGTTGTGATAGGTTGTAGGACATATCCACCCCAGTCACAAAACACACACACACGCACCGCGATGAGTGGTACAACCCAACCAGCCGCACCACACACCCACCAGCCTCCAACACTGCCTCTTCACCCTCTAACAACCGCTGCTGCCTAGGGTTGTCCTTGGCAACAGGGCTGTTTTCAGTGATGACTGGGAGTGCACCTTCTGATGAAGCTTCCTGGTAGACGCCGGCACTGCTGGTGAATACAAACGTGCCTTGTCCGTTCCACCGGGCGAGTGCTGCTTTGATCTGCGTATGTGAAGAGGGGTGTGTGGGGGGGTGGAGGGTGTGGAGTGTGGGGTGTGGAGGGTGTGTGTGGGCGTAGTGTGGGTATCATGGGTAAGCGGGTGTTTGATGGTGTCATGGGTCTCAAGTGTGGTGTATACACTCACTCCATGTGTAGGGCTTGTGTACACCTTCCTCCCCCACATACCTCCCCCACATAATCTTCACTGCCTGATGGTGGTGCTGCAAACAAAACAAAGGGGTAGGTGTCACCAGATGCAGCATCCTTGGTGCGAGGCATCAATCCCAAAACCTCCAACCTGCAGTTGTGTGTGGATGTGTGTGGATGTGCATGTATGTGTGTGGATGGTGGACAAAATGCATATGGCCAACACAAACATGACACACAAACCATTACGCAAACACCATTACGCCACTACACCAAAAGTACCGAGCATGGTTGGTGGTGCTGTTGGTTTGTGCCACCACCGTGGCATCCCCGTATTGTCCCTTCCACTGTGCGCCCAAGTAGCTGCCCAACACGCCTGGACCCACAATGAGCAAATCGTGTGTGTTGAGTTTGCCTGATGTGGTGGTGCTAGGCTGGGTACCCATGGTGCTTGCTGCTGCAGTGGCTACAAGCACGTCCCTGCGAGTGGCGCTGCGCTGCTGTTGATGATGGGGAGACAAAGCTGAGGTCAGGCGCGATGCTGACGATTTGGATGGGCACTTGATGAAACAGGTGCTGCGTGGTGTGCACGTTGGCAGGTGTTGCTGGGATGAGGTTGGTATGCGAGGTTGGGTCAACATGCCGATCTGCGTGTTTTGCTGTGATTGGGTGGCTGTTTGCAGGGCGCGTGGGTAAAATGGAGGGGCAGCAAATGGCGGTGCTGTCAAGGCCACGGTGCTGTGTTTGTTCTAGTTATCTTTTACACTAACAAAAGTTTGTGGTTTTTGGATGCTTGGCAAACACACTTGTTTGATCATCATCATATAATCTGTACGTCTTCTTCACGTCTTCACTACGTGTGTGCAGGGTATGTATACTGCTTATAGTGTAGAAGAGTTGCACACCTAGTTGGTGATGCACCAACAGCTGCTGAGCAGCTGCTGTGCAGCATGTACGTACAAAAACACTGCCATACACAACACACAGGTCACAACCATGGCGCCCAAAAAGGCATCGAGCCTGGACGCTTGGAAGGCGTGGTTGGCATCTGAATACAACGACCCAGGCAAATTCCAAGCCAACCTGGTACGTTGTGACAGCATACTGTGAGGGTGTAGGAGGGTAGGATACCCAATGACGATTGATATCATGTTGGACATCCACACATATACAGGTGTTGCTCAAGGCAGTGGCGCTCTTTGGTGGGTCCATCTATGTGTTGCGAAACTACACCGAGCTGTTTGCCACATAATTTGCCAGCAAACAGCCCCACATACACCCCCAGTCTTGTTTGCTACCACACATTGTGCTTCCTGCTGCTGCTGTTGTTGTTTACCTCTATACAACATAAGGTTGCTGCTTGACTTTTGATGTTTCACACGATACATGCAAATTGAAATATCAAGCAGTGGAAATGGGGGGGGGGTGCATTACACATGGGAGCATATACAGCAGTGATCAAGCAGTGGAAATGTTGGCATTCAGCAAGAACAGCAGCAACACAACCATGTGTACATATACACAACCGACAGTGTGCATCACTACTGGGTTTCTCGGGGTTTATCTCAAGATGCAGGGATGTTGTTCTTTCAATTCTCCTGTCTTCTCCTACCATTCTCCTAGGCATCGTGATCACCTCAACACGTCACCCTATTATAATGGATCACCACAGACATCACCACAACAATAAACACCTGCAAACCATCGCCACACCATCACACATACTTGAAATTGATACAAAATCAACCCCATGACAATGCCTGTTGATATTCATGTGTCACAATCACAAGCCTGTGTTCCGGCCCCAAAACAAACTGCTGCTGTCGTGCCGGTGCTGTGGCGACTCCATGTTCCTGTAGGATACCAATAACAGTGTCTCCTCTGCTTCTACATGCCTCTTCAATCACGGAAAAGGCAAGGGGTTGACCATAGGGGAGGTTGTATGCACTGGCTTTTTGAAGCACCAGCTCTGCGCCTGTGTGGTGGTGTGTAGTGAACACATGTGTATAGCACACACAATCACTATGTCAAACACACGCAATCACTATGTCACACATGTACCACATAGATGACACTCTGTATATACAGCATACACAGCATATACACACACCTAGGTCGTTGTTGGTGGTTTCAGGGCTCACCAGCTCTTGAAACACATCTACAAGCTGAGGTTGTGCTGTTACCTGCGTGTGTGTGTGAGAAAACACAGTGTGTGGGAGGTTGTTGCTGTGTATGAGATACTGAATGTGTATGAGATTGTTGATGTGTGGTTGTATGCCACACACTCCCTTTTCAACACTGCAAACGCCACAGGGTATCGTGTTGGTGGTGTCGTACAAACACCGTACAATGCACAGCAACAAACACCGCATAATGCACAACAACAAACACCATGCACAACAACAAACACCATGCACAACAACTAACACCATGCACAACAACTAACACCATGCACAACAACAAACACCCCCCACCTGCGTGATGATGCCACTGAGCAAGTTTTGTGGCAACATCAAATCCACCGACAACCGCCCCCCCCCTTGCGCATCTAAAAGCGCCTCAACCAACTCCTGGGTGCGTGGTTTCCGTATAGACGCCACTACGTGCAACGCTTTGGTGCGATTGGAGCGCTGCGCGACGTTGTTGAGGTGCAAAATATGTGCGACGACGTGTGCGTCTGCGTCATCGTCTGAGGCTGTGGGTTCTGACAGCCAGGGCCCCAGGATGATGGCGTCCACATCTGGGGTTATTGCACCTGTCCATGTGGTGACATCATCGGGGGCTGCTTTGATGAGTTTGAAATGCGCGTTGCCTACCTGTTGGGGGGTTTTATAGAGGTTTCATAGAGGGGGTTTGTTGAATCAGGGGGTGGGGGGGGGGCAGATGAACTTGGGGTGTTTTTCTTGGGGGATTTTTTGTGCAACAGACAAGAGCCGCACACATGTTTGAACATCTTCCTGCACATAATGTGTGTGTATACATCATAGTTTCACAGCAGCTGCTGCTGCACCATCACACCCCTCATGCATGTGCTTTCACCATGCACGTTCACCAACACACAACACACATGGTGATCTCCCCATAAAACCCACAACATCTACCTTGGCACGCCAATCAGGGGGTTTGTGAGACCCCACCACCGTGCACTGTGAACCTGGTGTGCTAAAATCCCCGATACCCCCTGCAAGGGGCGCAACAGGGGTGTCTGCTGGCCACCCAAGCACCACCACGTGTCTCCCGGCGCATGTGCCGTTGCTGGTGGGGAGGGGTGCAGGGGTACTTGGGGGGAGGGTGGGTGGGAGGAGGGGAGGGGGTTTCTGTTGTTGGGGGAAAGGATGGGTGGGTTGTGAGAAGAGCGTTCACCATGGTTATTTTGATTATTGTGGTGAGAATGAAGAACACACACACACACACACATACACACATACACACATACACACATGCACACATACATACACACACATGCCCCCCAACATTACAACCCATACAAAACCACCCTACCCTTGGCAGACATCAAGCAATGCAACCCCCACCCAACACACACATACACAAAAAAAAAACCACACCTTCGTTGGTAGTCGCACCACATCATCATCTTGTGTGAGCAACACTGCCTTGTCCCCTACCTGCAAGACATCCCTATCTGCAGGGTTGCAAATAAACTCCTTGTCTCTAAAATACCCAACCAATACACCACCTTGCACACCACGCCTCAGTTGCTCATACGTCCACCCAGCAAAGTTGGGGGGGAGTTCCTGTGAGGGGAGGGATGTGGGGGGGGATGTGTGAGGGGAGATGTGTAAGGGGGGAATGTGGGGTTTGGTGTACAAGCAGCATGGTAATTACAAGCATGGTACATATGAACTGCAACATGCGTACCACACTGTCATGCACCACCACCATATATCCATACCCTACACATCACCATGACCACCACCACCACCATACCCGCACATAAAACTCTGCGCTCTCTTTTGACTGCATCAGCACACTACTGTACACCCTGATCATGCCAGGCTGCATTGCAGACTGTGCGAGCAGGCGTTGCTCACGTTCCCCTGCACTGATGGGGACCAGGCCCAAGCGTTCTCTAAATGCTTGACCACCAAATGTCTCCACCGCTGGGGAGGGGTGAGGGTACAAGGGAGAGTGTGAGGTACAAGTGAGAGTGTGAGGGAGTAGGTGAGGGTACAAGGGAGAGTGTGAGGGAGTAGGTGAGGGAATATGGTGTGTGTCTGTACACAACAGGGGGGTGGGGTGCAAATGCTGCCCTCTATTCCACATCCTCAGCACCACACATTCTCACCCCCTCACCCCCTCACTCCACACCCAAATACCTGCAGCAAAGAAAGGGGCTTGCTCCCCCAAAGCAGCTTGTACAACTACATTTTGTTCCGTCAACACCCCCCCTGCCAGCCCCTCTAGTGCAGCCAGGGTGGCAGCCAATCGGGGATCTGTTTCTCCTGGGGTTTGACCATCTGGTTGAAGTAATATGATTTCATTTGCACTTCCTGTTTGTTGTATGGTGTGTGGTGTGTGTGTGTGTGGTGTGTGGTGGGCGGCCTGATGTAGTATGGTGTGTGGTTCATTGTAGTATAATGTGTGGTGGTGGTTACATGTAATGTGATGTGTGGTGGTGTGTGCATGTAGTTTGCTGTAGTCGTGTGTACATGGCGTATGGATAGTAGTGTAAACATGTCGCATGGTGTGAAATTGTGGTGTGTACATGGTTGAATACACCACACCCCCGAATCGTTACACAACATCCCAACCCCCATTCCCCTTGTCCCCACACACAACACCCCCCAAGGTTTTCACACACCTGCCCCTATACTCTCCAATGCCTCCACATCATAGGGGCACCCCTGCCTCGTGATGACATCCAGCCTCAGGTCATCTCCCAGTGCATCTGCTACGGCATCATCCATCCACTCCTTGTCCAGGTCGGCCAACACAACAACAGGCTTGACAAAGCTGCGACGCTCCTCTCGGGCAACTGCCATCTGATTGTGATTGTGTGTGAGGGAGAGTGTGTGTGTGTGAGTGTTTGTTTGTATTGTGTGTGTATGCTTGTGTACCTACATGCATGTTGATGTGGCTGCTATGTGTACGCACTGCAACATGCACAGCAATATGCATGTACACAAACGTCATCTTGCCTCCTGCCTTTCCTCTCTACTTCATACCCACCCATACACACCCACCCATACACAACCCCACATACCTACCCACACGTACACCCCCACAACACACACACCTGTCGCAGCAAGGATGGAGTATTGGTGTTCCAATTCAGGATCACAGTGTGCTGTTTTTCACATATAGTAAAACTGCCTGCACGTAGGTCGTTGACGGTGTTTGTAAAATCATCAATAACAACACCCAGCAGTGTTGCGAACAAAACCAAGTGACACATGTACATGAGGGATAGCACTATGCGATTCCCAACTGGGCTGTCTTGTGCTGTTGCATCAGCACCTGTGTGATGTGTGATGTGTGTAATGTGTGTGTGATGGGTGGTGTGATGGGTGGTGTGATGGGTGGTGTGTGAGTACATGTGTTGTAAAAAGATGACTTGGTGAGCTACCAACGCACAACACCATCAACACGCACCCATATATACAGTATACATACACCCACCCAGCTGTATATACACCCACCCAGCTGTATATACACCCACCCAGCTGTATATACACCCACCCAGCTGTATATACACCCACCCAGCTGTATATACACCCACCCAGCTGTATATACACCCACCCAGCTGTATATACACCCACCAACCAATACACACCCACCCATTAACACACCCACCCATTAACGCACCCACCTACCAACACAGTCACACCTGGTATGTTTGCAACAACTGTGTACACCTCATATAAACTTGGCATCAGTGGTTGTTTATTCTGCTGTGCAAGTATCAAGCTGCCCAGCAGAATGACTGGCACAATAACTGCTGCAATTGCTACAAGCTTGCCCACTGTTTGACGACTGGACAACATCTGGGTGGGGGTGTGTATGAGGTGTGGGTGTGTATGGGGTGTGGGTGTGTATGGGGTGTGGACATGTGTGTTGTAGTGTGTCATTGCCATGCATGCTGCTGTGCATGAGCATTTGTATAAACATACCCGCACGAATTTGTATGTGACAGAATCCTGCAGGGAGAGTGATGGGGATGCCACTGCTGATGATGATGTGGATGATGCAACTGCGCCAACAGGTGCAATGGATGGCCTTGCTATTGTATGTGAGCTTACAGAGGCAACTGCAAGGCTGTGATGTGTGGGGTTGCGCACTACTGCACGAGTACACCACACCATCAGTGCGGTTCCCAATGCCAACCACGGGATGTGGTGCAGATGTTGCATCCACGGAGGACGTACAGGGCTAGCATTGATGTGTGCTGCAGTGTCTGCGAGGACAAGGGGTTGGTCTGAGGGTGGCTGCTCCGGCGTGTGGTTGTCTTGTGCAGTGCACAAAGTGAGACGTCGCCGACCAACACACCGGGGCCGGGGTGTGATGGATGGCAACCATGATTGACCCACATGTGTGTGGTGGGAACGACTTGATAATGCCTTGCATGGCAGGAGCATGTTGGGACAAAAATGACTAGTGGAGTTTGCCCTGGGATCTGATGATGCACAGGGGGGATAACTTGTTGGTGTAAATATTAGTATGTGCCGCGATGCAGCTTGATGTGTCAGTACAATATTATGCCACAATGGCACGTTGGGACAAAGACGACAAGCGTGGTGATAAACAACGGCTTTTTCCGCACATATATAATTTTTGCAAGCGTCAAGTACGCAAGGTGTGCATACCCTATACTGATCTGCTATCACTGCTGCTATCAGTACTACAACTGCCGCAACAATTGCCAGTGATCAGTTCAAGATAGCAATGGTGTAGCCACAGCTATAGACGTACACTCGCAGCTATCAACGCAAGAGATAGACACAAATTCAAACCAATCCATCAATAGCAGTGAGAAGAACGCAGCCAAGATGAACACAAGTGGAGACATCCCAGTCACACAACAACCGGCACCACGGTTGATGATCAAGGAGATTGTGCTGAACAATTTCAAGTCGTATGCAGGGGAGCAGCGGGTCGGTCCCTTTCACAAGGTAGACATACATCAGCATGAAAGCATCTTGATGTTGAGTTTTTTCTCTCGAGTGAACTGCCTAGGGAGCAGGGGCTAGGTGGGGTTTGTTGTGCCACGCACACACCACACATACACAGTGCTTTTCAGCTGTAGTTGGTCCCAATGGCAGTGGCAAGTCCAACGTCATCGACGCAATGTTGTTTGTCTTTGGCAAAAAGGCCAAGCAGGTTTGACGAGTGTGCGCAGCACAAGGCATTGTGTCCACTCCTCACCATTGTGTCCACTCCTCACCATTGTGTCCACTCCTCACCATTGTGTCCACTCCTCACCACACACAGTTGCGCCTGAACAAGGTCAGTGAGCTCATCCACCAGTCCACCAACCACCGCAACTTGGATGAAGCACGTGTGTCAGTCCACTTTCAGGAGATTGTCGATACGGTGTGTTGGTGTGTGTGGTGCATGTGGTGCAAAGGCATTGGGAGCATATACAGATGAGTGTTTCACATGGTGTACATATTGTTCATAGTGTTTGCATTACCCACCCATTCACCCCCCCACACACTCATTCCCAAATTATCGCGCACAGGAGGGTGAGGGGTTTGAGGTGGTGCCCAACAGTGAGCTCGTGGTTGCTCGCACTGCACACAGCAACAACAGCAGCAACTATTACATCAATGGCCGCAAGAGCACGTTTACAGATGTCACCACCCTTCTCAAGGGCAAAGGTGTTGATTTGGACAACAACCGATTCCTAATCTTGCAGGTGCGTGTGTTGGTGGGTGGGTATTTGGTGGTTTGGCAGGAGTGTTTCGGAGGGATAGCACATGTGTGATGCATGTATAGGAGACATAATCATAGTCATCATAATAGGATGTATGTGGATGACATGCACAGCTGCCCTCCCATACATGTTGTTGATCATGAGACATGTATACACCTACATCTGTGTGCCATCAAGTGTGCACAGCCCCATACCCACCCCCACCCCCACCCCCACCCCAAAAACACACAGGGTGAGGTGGAGCAAATCTCAATGATGAAACCAAAGGCCCAAAACCCCAATGAAACTGGCCTGCTAGAGTACCTAGAAGACATCATTGGCACTGATAAGTACGTGGAACCTATAGAACAGCACTACAAACAGCTCGAGGAAGTGAGTGAGACACGACAGGGTATGGTGGCTCGGGTGAAACTGGTGGAGCGGGAACGTGATGGATTGGAAGATGATAAACTGCTGGCGGAGAGTTATCTGACAAAGCAACGGGACATGCATGTACACAAGGCCAAGGTGGCACAGTTGTATATCCACGCAGGGCAGGTGTGTGGTTGTGGGTGGGGATGTTTTGTGGAAAAAGGGGGTGGGTGCAACATGGTCGTGCTACATGAGTATCTGGATGAACATGTTGTGCAATACATCAGAGAGAGATGTGTCTTCTGTTGCCATGCCACATGTAACGAGTTGTGTATCAATGCCGCATGTGTTGGGTTGCCCATCTTTATATATATGAGTATGTACACACCTCTGTTGTGTCATGCCCTCTCCCCAACACACACACACACCCATGCACACATTCACACCCATGCACTCACCCCTCAAACACCACAGGAAAACATCACAACCATTGACACCAGCATCACCAAGCTCAATGAAAAGCTGCAGTATGAAAAGGACAAGGCAAAGGAAGCCAATGGTGCACTGGAACAGGCAGAACAAGCGTATGTGGGGGTGGGGGGGGGGATGTAGTATTGGGGTTGTAGGGGGGTTGTAGCGTTGGGGTTGTCGTGTGATTGTAGTGCAGTGAGGGTGATGTAAATGTGATAGTATCATGTTGCAGTGTAATAGCAAAGTCTGCACATAATATAGTGATGCATTGTATGTGATATGGAACATAGACACACCACACATCCAGCACACACACCCCATGGGACACACCCTTGCGCATCACAACACACCTGGCACAACACACCCTCCCTACCCCACACAACACACCATCCTCTACCCCACACAACCCCTCACAGCTTCAACGCCATCAGTGAGGAGTACACGGAGCTGCAAACCCAGCTGCAAGCAGCAGAGAGGGAGTTTAGGGTGTATGAAAACAAGGATGCTGAGTTACGGGTGAATATGAAGGCCAAAAAGGAGGAGATTGCTGCATTGCAGAAGAAGGTGACAACCATTGAGGGCAAGCGCACGGTGTGTTGTTTGGGTGGTGTGTGGGTGTGGGTGTGGTGCATACGGTGTACATCCGGGGTGAATGTGGGTTGTATGTGTGCATACGCCCATCTCCTTGCAGTATACGCACACACATCCTTTCTTATATGCACGCAAATTTGCTCATATACACACACCTTTTCATCCAAACACATTTATTCACACACACGCTCTTCCAGGACACTGAGGCTGAGTTGGAATCACTACACAAGGAGATTCCTCGCATAGAGCGCCGCATGACAGACATGGGAGCAGCACTGGAAGAAGCCGAACAGGTGTGTGTCTGATGAAAAGTGTGTGTGTGTGTGTGTGTGTGTGTGTGTGTGTGCAAGTATGGTCTGTGCATGGTTATGTACAGTTGTAGTATGGTTGTGTGGTTGTCTGTACACATAGAGAGTGCACATTATCCTCCAACCTCATGCCCTCCTCCCATCTCACCAACACCAACACCCACACAGGATGTAGCACGCATCACCGACAGCTGCAAAGACCACGTCGAGCGTCTGCGCACATCTCTTCAAAAAGTCAACGCCAAGCTGGCCCCCTGGGAAGAGAAAACCACTGCCTTACAAAGCCGATTGGACGTGGCTGTGGCTGAGCGCACCGTGTTGGTGAAGAAGCATGATGATGCCAAGTCACAGTTGAAGGCAGCAGAGGAGGCATTGGCTGCGGCAAATGCAACTGCTGTGGAGGAAGCAGGGGCGGTGGAGCGCATGGAGAAGGAAATTGCACAACATCGGTGTGTGGGTGGTGGGTGGTGGGGTCGGGGAGTGTGAGATGGAACGATGGTGGTGTGTGCGTGTATGCATGCGGATGCATTTGCACTATACATGCACAATGTGCCTATAAAAGCAATAGAACCAATGACACCTACTCCCGATAATTGTTGAATTCCTAATGTACCTATCAAACTGATAGAATCAATGGCACCTACTCCCACTGAAACCTTCTCCCACTGAAACCTTCTCCCACTTGCCACCAACATTCCCTCCACAGGCGTGCTCTGGATGCAGCACACAAAGAGGAACAAGAGGCCAATGCACAAGTAGCTGCCATAGAAGCTGCCCTGGGTGAGGTACGGGGCAGGGTGGAGCAAAAGCGAGCCGATAAAAGCAGCGCAACCAATCAGGGCAAGGTGGTGGCTGCGTTGTTGGATGCAAAGAAAAGGGGCAAGGTCAAGGGGCTTTATGGACGACTGGGTATGTGGGAGTGGGTGAGGGAGTGGTGGAAGTGTGGGGGTGGGTGCTGAGGGAGGAAACAGGTTGTTTGACACACACCTATGCATATGTGCAACCTGTTGGTATCACCTCCCCATATACACACATGCATATCAGTTGCATGTGCACAGACGCACCACATGCAACATACAACGCAACACCCTCAACACAAACAAAAACACCCAGGTGATTTGGGTGCAATTGATGCCAAATACGACATTGCCGCCTCCACTGCTGTTGCTGCACTGGACTACATCGTTGTCGACTCCACTGCCGATGCACAAACAGCTGTGGAATACCTCCGCCGTAACAATTTGGGTGTTGCCACCTTTCTCATCCTGGATAAGCAACAACACCTTGCAGGGGCTGCGAAAAAGCCAGCCACCCCACCCGAAGGGGTGCCGCGCTTGTTTGACCTGGTTCGGTGTGGGGATGAGCGTCTGCGGGTGGCGTTTTACTATGCGATGAGGGACACAGTGGTGGCGGGGGACCTTGAGCAGGCGTCTCGAATTGCATATGGGGGCGATGGTCGGTGGAGGAGGGTGGTGACTCTCAAGGTGTGTTGTGGTGGTGGTGGGTTGTTTCTAAGTGGGGTTGGTTGTTACTGAGTGGGGGTGTGTCGCTTGTATAATATACTGGCACCATCAACATATAATACACCCATGCCCATACAAAACATGCTCTGTACACCCTTCCCCCACCCTCTCCACACACCACTGAACACCCACATCCACACACAACCACACACACAACCACACACACACAGGGAGAGATGATCAATGAGAGTGGTACCATGACTGGAGGTGGTGGAAAACCACGTGGGGGGCGTATATGTCTAGGCAAATCAGCACCCAGGGGTGGTGCTGTGGATGTGGGGGACCTGGAGGAGGCTCTTGTAGAGGAGGAGCAGCAATTGAAACAGCAACAAGAGGTGTGTGTGGGAGTATATGGTGGGGCTGGGAGCATGGCGAGGATGGTTGTTGGACACAGGGGGACACATGTACATTACATACTAGTGGTATACAAAGTGGGTGTCCTCATTACAGACACCTATTTCACACACGCACTTCCCATACTCAACGTCATCAAACACACCCAGTAGTACTCTCAAATCCCCGCCCACATTGTCACCCAATTCCCCACTCACATTGTCACCCAGTTCCCCGCCCCCCCCCCAGGCCCTCACTGCAGCACGTACCCGCTGCAAACAAGCAGCAACAGCAGCCCGAGACGCCCAAAAGGCAATCACCACCCTCGAAACACGTATTGCAAAAGCCCACATGGCCACTGAATCTGCACAAACCACTGCTGCCGAGTTGCGCACCCGCCTGGAGGGACTGCGTGCACAAACCACCATGCAGGAGGGGGATGTGCAACGCCTCAAGGAGCTCGAAAAGGAGATTCGGGGTGTGGAAAGGGAATTGGAGGAGGTTGCGCAGGGGGCCAAGGGGCTCCGGGAGGAGGCGCAGGGGTTGATGGATGAAATTGACAATGCAGGGGGGCAGCCTTTGAAGGATGCCAAGGGTCGTATAGTGGCCATTGAAAAGGTGTGAGGGGGGGGTGATGTGATGTGTGGCGTGATGTGGTGTGTATGGGGATGATGGATACTGTATGGCACGTGAGATACCCATAGCACATCCAAGTACACACCTACACATAGCTCTCTCTCACACACACACACACACAAACGCAGGGTATGGATGATGCTGAGGCAGAGGTACAGAAGAAACGTGTGGCTGTGAAAACAGCTGACAAGACGCTCAACAAACTAGCCAAGGATGTGGTCAAAGCAAAATCGGAAATTGAAGAACTGACGGTCAAACTGGAAGAGGACAAGTCGAAATTCAAGGTGTGCTGTGTTTGGTTGGCTTTGTATGGGTTGTGAGGGTGTGTGAAGAGAGAGTGTGTGTGTGTGTGTGGTGTGTACACCTTGCATTGGTGCACATCTGTGCTTCATCGATATATACATACACGCCCAACTACATATACACCCAGGAAATGGAGGATGCTGCATTTGCATTGCTCAACAGTGTGAACGAAACAAAACAACTGTTGCAAGCCAAGGGGGTGGAGGTGGAGGAGGTGAGGGCAACACATGAAGCCAAGATGAAAGAGGTATATATGGGGGTTTGTGGGGATATGTGTGTGTGCGTGTGGGTGGGTGTACATGTGTGTATTCGCGAGAGAAAGAGTGGATGGGTGGGTGGGTGTGGGTGTGTACTAATGTGTGTATATGGAGGTGTATGTGGAGGTGTCTGCATGCCCAATGTGCCCATGTACGCTGTCTGTTTGCACACATTCACACACCAGCATTGATACCTGTACACACACACACAAACAAACACAAACAAACATACAGATGAGTGTGATTCGTCAAGTGGAAACCAACATCACTGCTGAGCTGGACAATCTGAAGAACAGTCGACATCAGGAGTCAAACGCGGTCAAACATGCAGAGAAACAACTCAAGGAACAGGTTGCCAAGCTCAAGAGTGATGGGGAACAAGGTAGGAGGAGGCTGTTGGAAAAAGGGGTGTAGTTTGTAAAGGGGTGTGCTCTGTTTGGCTTGGGAATGGGGGTAGGGAGACGTGTGGAGATTTACAGGCATGCCCATCAATATCATCATCACCATCTCCATCACCATTATCATTACAGACCCCACAGCGCTGTTGTTGAGTGAGGAGGATATGAGCAATACACAAGACATCAAGGCAGAGGCACAAGAACACACGTATCAGGCGGCACTGTTAGAGGAGGAATTGGGGCAGATGAGTGTCAACCTGGAGACCATTGAAGCATATCGTGCAAAGCAGGGTGAGTTTGATGCACGAATGCAGGAACTGGAGCAAATCACAGCACAGCGTGATGAGGTATGTTGTACGTGTATCACATGTGTAGTGGGGTGTCGGGAAAAACAGTGACTGTGTGTATGATTGCTGTGACTGTGTGCATGTATGACACATGCTTTTGTATGGTGATCATGAGCATTGACTATGAGCTTTGACCATGAGCGTTGACTATGATCGTTGACCATGCATGCCCATGATCATTTGACAGCCTCTGTGCGTGCCTACATACCCAGACACAAACACACACACACACACACACACATACACATACACTCCTGTTCACCCATCACCCCCGCACACACACGTACTCTCCTGTTCACCCATCAACCACCCCCCTCCCCCCCTCACACACACGCAGGTCAAACAAGCATATGAAGGGTTGAGGAAATGCAGGCTGGATGAGTTTATGGCTGGCTTTCATGTGATTAGCCTCAAGCTCAAGGAGATGTATCAGATGATCACATTGGGGGGTGATGCTGAGTTGGAGTTGGTTGATTCACTCGACCCTTTTACAGAGGTGTGCCGTTGTTTGTGTTTGGTGTGTGTGTGGGTGTGATTAACAAGGAGTAGAGGTAGAGAGGGTACAAGTGCGACTTTGTGGTTGAGTGTGGGAGATGTACGTACGTACGTACATACATACATACATACATACATACATACATACATACATACATACATACATAC
>VFQP010000679.1_pt1 | contig 57765 bp, 55 predicted proteins | sample 3512351 | NCBI WGS metagenome assembly VFQP01 (sample SAMN10412372, study PRJNA504923) | tailings metagenome | isolation source: Relicate 1 Philex TSF1 revegetated site | place: Philippines: Tuba, Benguet | collected 2017-08-29 | reverse complement strand
TCACCGGCGGCGATGGCGCAGATATCATCACGCTGGGCACCGCGCCGGCCAGCGGCTCGGTCGATCTTGGCGATGGCGATGACAAGCTGGTGCTGACTGCCACCAGCAACGCCTTGCTGGTCGCCAATGTCGAAACCCTGATCGGCGGCAGCGGTGCGGATATCATCACCCTGGTCGGCTCGCTGGCCGCGAATACCCTGATCGATCTTGGTGTCGGCGCCGATAGCTTGACGCTCAGCGATGCGGTCAACGAGATCACGCTGAGCAATATCGAGACCATCCAGGGTGGTGCGCTCGCCGATACGGTGACGCTGAGTGGCACCATGAGCAATGCCAGCATTGATCTCGGCGATGGTGGCGATGTGCTGGTGCTGGCTGATGGCGGCAACACGATCACGGTCTCGAATGTCGAAACCCTGACCGGCGGCAGTGGCAATGATGTCATCACATTGGGCGCCAGCCTGGCCGATGCCGTGATCGACCTTGGCGCCGGCACGGATACCCTGACGCTTTCGGCCGATGGCGGCAGCGCCACCATCGCCAATGTGGAAGTGCTGATCGGCGCGGCAGGCGACGATGTCATCACCTTGTTGGGCAATCTCACGGCGGCCAGCCTGGATCTTGGCGCCGGCAGCGACAGCCTGACGCTCGCCGATGGCGGCAACAGCCTGACGGCCAGCAATATCGAAACCCTGACCGGCGGCAGTGGCAATGATGTTGTCACGCTCGGTGCTGGCGGCAACACCATCCTGGTCGATGGCATCGAGACGCTGACCGGTGGTGCGGGTGCCGACAATGTCACGCTCGCCAATGGCGGCGTCACGCTCACCATCTCCGGCATTGAAACGTTGAATGGCGGCAGCGGTGCCGATAGCGTCACGCTTGCCGATGGCGGCAATACCATCACCATGAGCGGCATCGAAACCCTGATCGGCGGCAGTGGCAATGATGCCGTCACCTTCACGCAAGGGGTGGAGCCCGGCGCCATACTGGATCTTGGTGCCGGCAATGACAGCCTGAAGCTGGCCAATGGCGGCAACGAACTGACGGTCAGCAATATCGAGACGGTGATCGGCGGCACTGGCGCCGACAGCCTGACGCTCAGCGATGCCGGCGGCAGCATCACGGTCAGCAGCATCGAGACGCTGACCGGCGGCAACGGCGCCGATAATGTGACCCTGACTACCGCTTTCACCGGCGACAGCATCGACCTGGGTGCCGGCCTCGATACGCTGACCCTGGCCAATGGCACCAATACCATTACCACAGCCGGCATCGAGACCGTGAATGGCGGCACCGGCGCCGACACTATCACGCTCGGCGGCAGCCAGGCCGGCTTCGTCTTCGGTGGTGGTGGCAACGACACGATCACCGGCAGCGTCGGCGCCGATACCTTGGTCGGTGGCAGCGGCACCAACAGCCTTACTGGCGGTGCCGGCAATGACCGTTTCGTATTCGACAGCACCAGCGGCAATACCACGGTGCTGGACATGGGCAGCGGCGACAAGATCGCCTTCGATACCAATAACAACAGCACGCTGAGCGGCAACGCCTTCGTGCTGGCCGATCAACTGGTGGATAACGTCAATATCAAGATGGTGGCCGATGCGGTGGCCCGCGCCGCGACGCAGCTTGGCGAGGGCGGCTTCGTCTATCAGCAGGATACCGGCCAGCTCTACTACGAGGCCAATGGCGACTTCTTCAGCGGCAGCTCCATGCTGATCGGCAAGGTCACCACCGATGGCAGCACGCCCTGGACTTACGATTTCAGCGTCTTCCGCGAACTCTAAGGTTTAGAAGCTGTAGCCGAGTACGAACTGGCCGAGCCAGATGGTGCGGTCGACCGCTTCACCACTACCGGCATTGTTCGCCGCCGCCGATTGCTTCTGGCCGTCGCCGGGCTTGCCCATGCCGCCGACCAGGGTGAGGTTGAGGCCCTTCAGCGGCGTCTCCCACTGGGCATAGAGGTTCACTTCGTCCATCAGGCGGCGGGAACTGGCGCCATTCGGCACGGCATCGAAGTCATGCCGGTAATAGATGCCGCCGAGGCTCAAGGCTTCGTCGGGCTGCAGCTTCAGATGTATCATCTGGCTGCGCAGATTGCTGTTGCCACCGATATAGCGGGCATAGATTTCGCCCTGATCCCAGGTGCCGAAGCCACGTGCACCGCCGCCGCTATAGAGCGAGTCCCAGGATTTGTCGGTGGTGTCGTTGGTGTTGTCGTCGCCGCTGAAGCGTGAGAAGCGATAGCTCAGCCGTGGCTGCCAGGGCAGGGCGCTGGCCGTGTATTGCGGCTCGGCATACCAGGCCCGGGCCTTCACCTTGCTGCCGGTCTTGTCGTTTTCCTGCAACGCATATTCGCCATAGAGGCCGAAGCCGTGGAACCTCTCGGATGGCACCAGGCCGGCACGCAGCGCATAGACATTCAGGCCATCGCGGTTGGCGCCGCCGCCGGTGGCGGTGGTGTCGGCGTCGTAGATATGCAGATAGGTGGCGCCGAGATACCAGGCGCGCTCCTCGTATTCGCTGCGGCCGTGATCGAGATGCGCGGAGCCGAACCATTCCAGGTTGGCGCCATAAAGCTGAGTGCCGGGCGAGTCGTTGCCCCGCATGCGCTTCTGGTCGACGCGGCCGGCGAGGTGGAAGAAGTCGGCGCGCACCGGGTCGGTATTGAGCTTGAGGATGGCGGTGCGCTCGAAGGCACCGCGCGGTCCCATCACATAGGCGCCGCGGCGCCAGCCTTCGGCGGTGCCATCCACGATCAGGAAGCCATCGCCAATGCTGAAACCCTGGTTGCCGGCGGAGATGTCCACGGCATCCTCGCCCAGCGCGGCAAAGGTGGCGCCCGAGCGCCAGCCGATAAAAGCGTCTTCCAGCGCAAAGTGATCCGGCTGCTGCGCCGTGCCGGCAGTGGCCTGGGCCTCGCCATTGCCGCGCGTGAAGCTGCCGATGGCCGAAAGGCCGGCATAGGCGGTGCCGTCGCCGATCGGCTGCTCGATGCCCAGGCCGGGCTTCACGAAGCCCTCGAACCAGTTGCGTTTGCCAGCGCGCTCGCCATTCGGGCTGTTCGAGGCCCCACCGAATTGTGGATTGGTGACGCTGAAGCCGCCGAAACCTGCATCGAAGGTGAAATTCAGCGTGGCACTGCCAAGCTCGGTGCTGATGCCCTTCTTTTCATGGTCATCTTCAGCATGAGCGGGCGATGCTGCAAGGTAGAGGCTGGCGGTGAGCAGGAGCAGGGCTGAGGGGCGGGGCAGGGGCATGGCGGAGTCCAATTTGGTACAGGTTCACCCTGCCAAGAATCCCCTAACCGTGTAAAGCTGGATCGCCGCCCCCTTGTTGCCGGTTCAGAAGGCCATGGCCAGTCCAAGGGTGATTTCGCGGCCACGGATTGGCGCTTCCTCCTTCAATAGGGAGACATGATTGCGTCCCAGCCGATCCGTCAGGTTGTTGCCTTTGAGTTGCAGCTCAATTGCGCGATTACTCTCGAAGGGGCGGAACGTGAAGGCAGTATTCAGCACTGTGTAGCCGCTGGTGCCGGTTTCGTTGAGGCCAGTGCGGTTCTGCGCCAGGCGGCCAACCGCCTCAAAGCGAAAACCCAGCATTTCGCTATCGGCAGCGAAGCCGGCGCGGTAGCCGATGGGCGGGATCAGCGGCAACGGCCGGCCATTGCCACGATCCTCGGCGCGTACATAGTCGAGTCCGCCATCGACACTGAGGTCGAAGCCGGCCCATTGCATGAAGCGCCAAGCGGCTTCGATTTCAACGCCACGAAAGTCTGCGTCGGTCTGGCTGTACAGTAGTTCATCCAGGCCGGCCTGCTGCGCCCCGGTGAAAGCGCCATAGATGAAGTTGCGGTATCGCGTATTGAACAGGTTAAGCGCGCCGGTGACGTCACCCTGATTCTTGCGCAGCGACCATTCGGCATGCAGCGCGCTTTCCTTGCCCAGGCCGGTATTGCCGATCTCGAAGGAGCGTGTGGCAAGATGGGCGCCGTTGGAGAACAGCTCCTCTGCCGTCGGTCCGCGCTCAGTGCGCGACAGCGATAAGCCGGTGGAATAGAGCTTGTTGAAGTGGTAGATGGCGCTGGCGGCAACGCTGCCATTGGTGAAGCTGCGTTCCTGTGCCTGCGAGGGTACGTCGATATTTTGGTATTCCAGGCGGCCACCCAGCGAGAACTGCCAGGGGCCGGTCTCGAACCGTTCCAGCACAAACAGCGCGTGGCTGTCGGTGACGTTCTGCGGCAGATAGGCTTCCTCGCCGAGCGCGGTAAAGTCCCGCCGGTTGCTTTGCAGGCCAACGACGCCATCGATGCCGCCGATCTTGTGCACTGCTTCGAGGCGGCCTTCCCAACTGTCACTGTTGAAGCGGGTGGCGATTTCCCCTGACGGCTCGATCTCGTCATGCTTGTAATCGCCATAGCCGAGTTTGCCGCGTAATTCGCTGACCAGTGGCAATGGATCATAAAGACCGAACTGCATGTCGAGGCGAGTCTGGCGCATTGCCAGATGTACCGGATCAGCGCCGGGGATGCCGTAGTAGCTGTGGAAGCGCGATACCGCCATGCCGGCATAGCCGCCATCGGCAAATATACTGCCGCCCAGCGCACCATTGCGACCGCGCATCGCGGTATTGTCCACACGACCAGTGGCAGCGTTATAATCCTCGGCATTGAGGAAGCCGCCTTCGGCATGCAGGGCGACGCGATCCCCGGCTGCCGTGGTGACACTGGCGAAGCTGTCATTGTCGCTGCTGCTCAGGCTTTTGCCGAGCCGCAGGCTACCGCTGGCACCGTCTTTCGGCATCGCCTGCGGAATCCGGCCATCGATCACGTTGACCACGCCGCCAATGGCCGAACTGCCATAGAGCAAGGTCGCCGGGCCACGCAGCACTTCGATGCGCGTGGCGCCGCCAATCGGTGTTCCCACGGCATGGTCCGGGCTGACGCTGGCGGCATCGAAGCTGTCCACGCCATTCTGCAGCACGCGCACGCGCGGGCCGCCCTGGCCACGGATCACCGGCCGGCTGGCACCCGGGCCGAAAGCCGTGGCGGCGATGCCTGGGGTGTGGTCCAGGGCCTCACCCAAGGTGGCGGCACGGCGCAGTCGCAGCGTCTCACCCTCCAGAACCGTGCTGCCTTCCGGGATATCGTCGACCTGGGTCGGCAGGGGGGCGCTTACCAGCACCGGCGGCAGCGTTGTTGGAGTCTCGGCGGTCTGCTCTTGGGCCAGCAAAGGCTGAGAAATCAGCGGAAAAAGGGCGGCGCAGGCGGAGAGCAGGCGGGCGGGCTTGGACACGACATCCTCGTTTTTGTTACGTTATAATATAATGTTATATTATAACGTATGAGGATCGAGCAAGACCTAGATGGCTCGCCCCTTGCCGCTCAAGGTTGGGTCCACTAGAACGACGTATTGTCTTTTCCAGCCAAGGAGTTCGCCCATGCGCCCGAGCGGCCGCGCCCCCGATCAACTGCGCGCCATCCGGCTCGAGCCGGGCTTCGCCAAATACGCCGAAGGCTCCTGCCTGGTGAAATTCGGCGAGACCCATGTGCTTTGTGCCGCCACGGTGGAAGAGCGCGTGCCGCCGTTCCTGCGCAATACCGGCCGCGGCTGGGTGACGGCGGAATACGGCATGCTGCCGCGCTCCACCCATAGCCGCACCGAGCGCGAGGCGGCGAAGGGCAAGCAGTCGGGCCGCACGCAGGAAATCCAGCGCCTGGTTGGCCGCTCGCTCCGCGCCGTTACCAAGCTCGATGGTTTCGGCGAGCGCCAGATCCGCCTCGATTGCGATGTGCTGCAGGCCGATGGTGGCACCCGCACCGCCGCGATCACCGGCAGTTGGGTGGCGCTCTACTTCGCGTTCCAGAAGCTGGTGCAGTCCGGCGCCATTCCGGCCATTCCGCTCACCGGCCAGGTGGCGGCGGTAAGCTGCGGCCTGGTGCGCGGCGAGCCGGTGCTGGATGTCGATTATATCGAAGATAGCGGCGCCGAGGCCGACGCCAATTTCGTGCTCACCGATGCCGGCCATATCGTCGAGATCCAGGGCACGGCGGAGAAGGAAGCATTCCCCGAGGATGTGTTCCTCGGCATGCTGCGGCTGGCCAAGAAGGGCGTCAGCGAACTGATCACGCTGCAGCGCCAGGCTATTGGAAAGTAAACTGCCATGGCGCGGCGCTTTGACGGCGGCAAGCTGGTCATCGCCAGCCATAACAAGGGCAAGCTGCGCGAAATCGCCGATCTGCTGCGGCCCTATAATGTCGATACGGTGTCGGCTGGCGACCTCGGCCTGCCGGAGCCGGAAGAGACCGGCAGCACCTTCGTTGCCAATGCCGAATTGAAGGCGCTGGCTTCGGCGCGCGGCGCCAACCTGCCGGCTTTGGCCGACGATTCCGGCATGAGCGTCGATTGCCTGCATGGCGATCCCGGCATCTATTCCGCCCGCTGGGCCGGGCCCGAGAAAGATTTCCAGCTTGCCATGCGCAAGGTGTGGGATGCGGTGGAGAAATCCGGAGTGCAAGGTGTGGTGGCGGCGCAGTTCGTCTGCGTGCTCACGCTGGCCTGGCCCGATGGCCATGTGGAAAGCTTTTCCGGCATCCTGCCGGGCCAGCTCGTCTGGCCGCCGCGCGGTCTCAAGGGCTTTGGCTATGATCCGATGTTCGTCGCCGATGGCCAGGCGTTAAGCTTCGGCGAAATGGAGCCGGAGGCGAAGCACGCGATCAGCCATCGTGCGCTGGCCTTCCGTCAGCTCATCGATGCCTGTTTCGCCTGACAGCATCCCGCCACGCGGTTTCGGCCTCTATGTGCATTGGCCCTTCTGCGTCTCGAAATGCCCCTATTGCGACTTCAATTCCCATGTCCGCGAGCGTGTCGACGAGGCGCGCTGGCGCGCGGCCTTGCTGGCCGAACTCGATCATTATGCCGCGGCCGGCTATGGCCGGGGCGAGAAGCTGACCTCGGTGTTTTTCGGCGGCGGCACGCCCTCGCTGATGGCACCGGAAACCGCTGCCGCCATCCTGCGGCGCGCGGAAAGCCTGTGGGGCTTCGCCGCTGACATCGAGATCACGCTGGAAGCCAACCCGAATTCGGCGGAAGCGGCGAAATTCGCCGGTTTCGCCGCAGCCGGCGTCAACCGGCTTTCCATCGGCGTGCAGAGTTTCGATGCGAGCGTGCTGAAATTCCTGAGCCGCGCCCATGATGCCGATGAAGCGCGCCGCGCCATCGTAGCCGCCCGCGCCGCCATGCCGCGCTATTCCTTCGACCTGATCTATGCCCGGCCCGAGCAATCCGCCGCCGCCTGGCGCGACGAATTGCTGAGCGCTCTCGATCTCGCTGGCGACCACCTTTCGCTCTACACCCTCACCATTGAACCGAATACCGGCTTTGCCGGTGCGGTGGCACGCGGCACGCTGCGGCCGATGCCGGCGGATGATCAGGCGGCGCTCTATGACCTGACGCAGGAGATCATGGCCGAGGCCGGCATGCCGGCCTACGAGATTTCCAACCATGCTAAGCTGGGCGGCGAGAGCCGGCACAACCTGGTCTACTGGCGCTCTGGCGCCTATCTCGGCATCGGCCCCGGTGCCCATGGCCGCGTGCGCGATACGGCTGGCATCTGGCAGGCGACACAGACCCGGCGCAAGCCGGAAATCTGGCTGGAGCAGGTAGAGGCCCAGGGCCATGGCCGCGAAACCATGACTGCGATTGATCATCGCGAACGCGCCGAGGAAGCGTTGATGATGGGGTTGCGCCTGGCGGAAGGCGTGCATGATGCCAACCTGCGCGCGGTCTGCGGCATCGGCCTTGATGATCTGGTGCCGCACCAGCGTTCGCAGCCATTGGAGGCCGCCGGATTGCTCAAGCGCGACGAAGCGCGGCTGGTGGCGACCACGGAAGGCCGGGCTGTGCTGGATGGCCTGCTCGCACGGTTATTGGCCTAGGGGGCTGACATGACCGACATCATCGTGACGCCCGATCCTGATGGCCGCGCCGGCTGGCTGGAGCGTAGCGGCATGCGCATGCGCTGCGCGCTTGGCAAGGGCGGCTGCAAGCCGGCGCTTGAGAAGCGCGAAGGCGATGGCGCCACGCCCTTGGGCCGCTGGCCGCTGCGGCTGGTCTTCATCCGCCAGGATCGCGTGGCGCCGCCCCGCTGCGCCCTGCCGCTGGTGCCGCTGGATAGCGGCATGGGCTGGTGCGACGACCCGGCCGACCCGGCCTATAACCGGCCCATACGGCTGCCCTTTGCCGCCAGCCATGAAAAGCTGTGGCGCGAGGATCACGTCTACGACCTGATCGTGGTGCTGGGGCATAATGACGATCCGCCGGTGCCGGGCATGGGCAGCGCCATTTTCCTGCATGTGGCGCGCGAGGGTTATGCCCCCACCGAAGGCTGCGTCGCGCTGAAACGGGAAGACCTCGTTGCCCTGCTCGAACGCGTGAGCGTTGATGACGCGCTGGTGATCGGGAATTAGCTTGCTGCGCTGCAATCGGGCGGGCTAGCATTTTCATATGCCTCCTCCGCTTCCTGTCGCCTTTGTGGCCGGCGATACCGGCCCCTGGCGGATCGAAAAAATTGCTGCCTATATCGGCGATGGCCTGGCGCCCGCCGCGCGCCTTGCGGTGATCGAAGGGTCGGCAACCCTGCCTGTCGGGGCCGCATGGCGGCTGCGCGGCGTCACGTCCAACACGCGCTATACCAGCCGGCCCGAACTTGCCGCCCTTGCCGCCGTGCAGGAAGGGCTCGGCCGGCCACAGGCGACGCGCGCGGCACTGATCCCGATCCGTAAGTCGGAAGCCTGGTGGGCGCTGGCGCAGGATGAGCGCCGGGCGATCCTGGAGGAACAGTCGCGCCATATCGCCATCGGCCTGGAATACCTGCCGGCGGTGGCACGCCGGCTGCACCATAGCCGCGACCTTGGCGAGCCGTTCGATTTCCTCACCTGGTTTGAATATGCACCCGAGCAGGCCGAAGCCTTCGAGGAGTTGGTGCGGCGTCTGCGCCAGAGCGAGGAATGGCGCTACGTCGAGCGCGAGGTCGATATCCGCCTGAGCAGATAGGTCTCAGGCCGGCAGCGGCGAAGCCGGGAATTTGCAGTCGACCTTGAAGCGTTCTTCCGTTGAATCGGGATCGGGTTCGACGCCGATCAGGATCAGGTCCTTGCGCGCGGCGACGCCCGGATTGAAGAAATGCAGAATCTGGAAGATCTGCGGCACTTTCGGCTCGGCGATCACGCTGGTGGCCAGCGACACCATGCGGCAATCGGCGGCATAGACCACTTTGGTCAGGTCCGCCTGGGTGGCCACTTCGTTGAAGAACAGGCCATGGGTGCCCTGGCGCGCGGCATCGCGCACGCCTTCATTGGTGAGCTGCGCGCCATCGGCGCGAAAAGGGCGCTTCATGCCCTGGAACAGGAACCAGCCGAGCATGGTGGCGCAGGCGGTCTTGCCGCCGCCGGGCGGGCCGGCAATGAACACCACGTGGGAATAGCGCAGCCGTTGAGCCAGATGCTGCGCATCCGCCGGCATGAAGCCGAAATCCTCGAGCGACTTGTATACGCGAGCAACCATGATCCCCAAGCCCAAGCACTGAATGCAAGCGGCCCAAAGCTCCCATACTCATGGTCCGCACTCGATTGATTCTGACCACGAATGCAGCCTGACGCAAGGCCGTGGTCGGGCGTTTTATACAACAGCGTGTCGGCGCACCAAAATTAGGCAGAGTCGTCAGGTCAAAAAACCATAATATGACGAAATCAGGCTGCCCGATCAGGCGGCTTGGCGGCGCAGGCCCAATTGCTGCCAAACGCTGAGCAGCGCATGGGTCAGGTCATGCATCATCGCGTCGGTATGTACCGGCGTCGGGGTGATGCGCAGTCGCTCGGTGCCGCGCGGCACGGTGGGATAGTTGATCGGCTGGATGTAGATGCCGTGTTCGGCCAGCAGCAGGTCGCTGGCCTGCTTGCACAGGGCAGGATCGCCCACCATCACCGGCACGATATGGCTCTTGTTCACCAGTACCGGCAGCCCGGCATTGAGCAGCAGGCGGCGCAGCGTGGCGGCACGCTCCTGGTGCCGGGCGCGTTCCACCTGGCTCTGCTTCAGGTAGCGCACGCTGGCGGCGGCGGCGGCGGCGACCGCCGGGGGCATCGTGGTGGTGAAGATGAAGCCGGCAGCATAGGAGCGGATGGCGTCCACCAGATTGCGCGAGCCGGCGATATAGCCGCCGACCACGCCGAAAGCCTTGCCCAGCGTGCCCTGGATCACCGTGATGCGCTGCATGGCATTGTCGCGGTCGGCGACGCCGCCGCCTCGGTTGCCATAGAGGCCGACGGCATGCACCTCGTCCAGATAGGTCATGGCGCCATACTTGTCGGCCAGGTCGCAGATGGCATGGATCGGGGCGATGTCGCCATCCATGGAATAGACGCTCTCGAAGGCGATCATCTTCGGCCGTTCCAGCGGCTGCTCCTTGAGCAGCTCCTCCAGATGCGCCAGGTCGTTGTGGCGCCACACCCGGCGCTCGCAGCCGCTCTGGCGGATGCCTTCGATCATCGAATTGTGGTTATCGGCATCGGAGAGGATGATGCAGCCGGGCAGCAGTTTGCCCAGCGTGGAAAGCGTCGCCTGGTTGGCGACATAACCCGAGCCGAAGGCCAGCGCCGCTTCCTTGCCATGCAGGTCGGCGAGTTCTGCTTCCAGCGCCACGATGGCGTGGTGGTTGCCGGAAATGTTGCGCGTGCCGCCGGCACCGGCGCCATAACGCTGCACCGCCGCCACCATGGCTTCCGTCACCACCGGATGCTGGCCCATGCCGAGATAATCGTTGGAGCACCAGATGGTGATACGGGCCGGGCCAATGCCGGAAAAGTTGTCAGCAACAGGGAAGCTGCCCGCCTCGCGTGCCAGTTCAGTGAAGACACGATAGCGCTTCTCGGCGCGGAGCGCGTCGACGGCACGGCCGAATTGGCTTTCGTAATCCATGGGGCACGCTCCGGGCTAGCGGGCAACAGATGCTGTACTGGCCGCCAAGGCCTTGAATTGCTTGAACTGCTGGTGGGGCACATTCTAGCGGCCCCGGCGGCGGGCTGGCTAGGGGGTGAATGCGGGGCGGATCGTCGCAGGGATCATACTTATGTGTTAAGCTCGGCCATGGCTTTCGACCTGGCGCGCCTCTCTGTGGTGGTCCTGGATGGCGAGCCGGGCGCGGCGCCGCTATGGCGCCAGCTCGGGGTTGGGCTTGGCCTGCGCAATCTTCAGGTTTTGGGGGATGTAGGCCAGGTTTGGCCGCGGCTTGGCGGCCAGGGGGCGGCGGATGTACTGCTGCTGCGCTGGGACGATGCCGGCAAGGCGGCCGGGTTGATGCGCCGGTTGCGCCGCGATGTGGACTCGCCCAATCCCTTCCTGCCCTGCCTGACAGTGGTTACGGCGTTAACCCTGGAGCGCGCCCGCGCCGCCCTGGATGCCGGTGTGCATGGCATCCTGGTGCCGCCGCTCTCCCCGCAGGCGCTGCGTCAGAAGCTGACCGAGGTGATCGAGACGCCGCGCAAGTTCATCCGCGTGGAGAGCTATTTCGGCCCCGACCGGCGGCGCCAGGCCCGCGCCGATTATGCCGGGCCGTTCCGCCGCGCCGCTGACAAGAAGCGGTAGGGCGGTAAAAAGCGACAGAGCCGTTCAGCGTGCCGCCGCCGCCAGGCTGGCGAGGATTTCCTTGCCCAGTTCGCCGGCATCGCCCTGCACGCGGTTGTCGATCACCGTGCGCAAAGCCTGCACATGGGCATCGATCACCGCCGGATCATAGGCGTTGCGCTCCTGGGACAGATGCAGATAGCGGCAGAGCAGGGCGCCGATATCCGTGACCAGCCGGTAGCCGAAAGTGGCGCCCTGGCCCTTGATGTCATGCGCCACTTCATAGGCACCCTTGAGGCCCATGGCCGGATTGGCGGCATCGATGCGGATGATGGCTTGGTCAAGCCGCTCAAGGTCGGCCGTGACCCAGCCGATATACTGCTCGGCCATGCCGGCCACGGCGGCCTGGGCTTGGGCCAGGGCGGCGGCGAAATCGTCCTCCTGACTCATTCCGCAGGCTCCGGCTTGGCATTGTCGACATCGGGGCGGCTTTCCATCTCGGAGAGGCGCTTGGCAATATAGCCAGCCGGCTTGGTGAAGCGGGCCAGCAGCAGATACAGCACCGGCACCACGAACAGGCTGAGCAGGGTGGCAAACGACATGCCGCCGACGATCACCCAGCCAAGCGCCTGCCGGCTCTCGGCACCGGCGCCATGGGCATAGGCCAGTGGCACGGCACCGAAGATGGTGGCGATGGTGGTCATCAGGATCGGCCGCAGGCGGGCGATGGAGGCCTCCACGGCTGCATCATAGATATTGCGGCCTTCATCGCGGAGCTGATTGGCGAATTCCACGATCAGGATACCGTTCTTGGCGATCAAGCCGACCAGCATGATGATGCCGATCTGGCTGTAGACATTCAGCGTCTGGCCCGAGAGCAGCAGGGCCGCCAAGGCGCCGGTCACCGCCAGCGGTACCGACAGGATAATGATGATCGGGTGAATCCAGCTTTCGAACTGGCCGGCCAGCACTAGGAACACCACGATCAGCGCCAGGGCGAAGGTAATGAAGATTGCCGAGGAAGAATCCTTGTATTCGCGGCTCTGGCCGGCATAGGAGATGCGCACTTCGGGCGGCAGCACTTCGGCGGCAACGCCATCGAGATAGTCGAGGGCCTGTCCGAGCGTGTAGCCCGGCGTCATCGACGCCTCGATCATCACCGAGCGCAGGCGGTCGGTACGCACCAGCTCGCGGGCATTGGCGCCTTCCTTCAGCGATACCAGGCTGGCCAGCGGCACCAGCTTGCCGCCGGTATTGCTGCCGCGCACATAGATGTTGTTCATGTCGTTCGGCGTCACGCGCTGCTCGACCGGGGCCTGTACCAGCACCTTGTATTGCTTGCCATCGCGCTGGAAGTTGGTCACTTCGCGCGAGCCCAGCATGGTCTCCAGGGTGCGGCCGATGGTTTCGATCGGCACGCCGAGATCGGCGGCGCGGTCGCGATCGATCTGCACCTGGATTTCCGGCCGGGTCGGCAGGTAATTCTTCTTCACGCCGAGCAGGTTCGGATTCTGCAGCGCGCGTTCGATGATGCGGTCGGACCAGTCGTCGAGCTGCTGGTAGGTGGAGCCGCCGAGGATGAAGCGTACCGGCGTCTGAGCGCCGGGCAGGCCAAGGCTCGGCGGGTTGACCACCACGGCACGCACGCCAGTCTGTGCCTGCAGTTCCTGGAATACCTGGCGCGCCACCTGCTGCTGCTTAACGCTGCGGTCAGCCCAATCCGCCATGCGCACCACGATCATGCCGGAATTCACCGGCGAGGGGCGACCGCCCCAGGCTGGCGCCACGTTGGACTGCACCACGGTGACGGCACCGGACTTGATATGCTTTTCCAGCACGCGTTCGATCAGAACTATGTTGCGGCGGGTGTAGTCATAGGACGAGCCTTCCGGCCCCTCGATGATGACGAAGAAGGCGCCACGATCCTCGGTGGGGGCGAATTCACGCGGCAGCGACTTGAACATCAGGAAGGCCGCGCCGGAGGCTAGCAGGCCGAGTGCCAGCACGACGATCGGTGCGTTCATCGACATACGGACCAGGCGGCCATAGGCATTGCCCATGCCGACGAAGAATTTCTCCGTCACGCGGTAGAACCAGCCTTCGTCCTTGGCTTCGTGCAACAGCTTGGAACACATCATCGGTGTCAATGTCAGCGCGACGAATCCTGAGAATAATACTGCGGCTGCGACACTCATGCCGAATTCGCGGAACAACCGCCCGGTATTGCCTTCCATCAGCGAGATCGGCACGAACACCGCAATCAGCACCACTGTGGTGGCGATCACCGCGAAGCCGATCTGGCGCGCACCGCGCAAACTGGCCAGCAGCGGCGGCTCGCCAAGCTCGATGCGGCGATGGATGTTTTCCAGCACCACGATGGCATCATCCACCACCAAGCCGATGGCCAGCACCAGTGCCAGCAGGGTGAGCACGTTGATCGAATAGCCGAGCGCGCCGATCACCATGAAGCTGCCGATCACCGAGACTGGAATGGCGACAGCCGGGATCAGCGTGGCACGCCAGGAGCGCAGGAACAGGAAGATCACGCCGATCACCAGCGCCAGCGCCACGCTCAGCGCATGGAACACTTCGTAGATCGACTGGCTGATGAATTTCGACTGGTCGTAGGTCACTTCCATGCGCACGCCGGTCGGCAGGCTGCCTTGCAGGCGCTCCACCGTGGCGGTCACGCCGTTGGAAATTTCCATCGCGTTGGCCTTCGACTGGCGGATGATGCCAAGCCCGATGGCGGTGACGCCGTTGATGCGCTGCTCGGTGCGGTCGTCCTCGGCGCCGAGTTCGACCTTGGCGACTTCGCCCAAGCGCAGCAGGTAGCCATCCTGCTCGCGCAGCACGACATTGCGGAATTGCTGCGCGGTGCGCAGGCCGGACTCCGAGCGCACAGTGAATTCGCGCATGTTGCTTTCGATGCGGCCTGATGGCAGCTCGACATTCTGGCGCCGGATCGCTTCCTCGATATCCTGCACCGTGACATTGCGGGCCGCCATCGCCATGCGGTCGAGATAGACGCGCATGGAATAGCGCCGCGCGCCGTAGATATTCACCGAGGCGACGCCATCGATGATCGACAATTGGTCGACCAGATAGCGGTCGGCATAATCGGTCAGTTCGAGCAGGCTGAGGCGGTCGGAGAACAGCGAGATATAGATGATCGGACGGGCATCGGCCTCGGTCTTGGCGATGATCGGCTGGTCGGCCTCGTCAGGCAGCCGCGACAGGATGCGGCCGACCTTGTCGCGCACGTCGTTGGCGGCGGCATCGACATTGCGCGAGAGGTTGAACTCGATGCTGATGGCGCTGGATTCCTCGCGGCTGGTCGAGGTGATGGTGCGGATACCCTCGATGCCGGCAACCGAATCCTCGATCACCTGGGTGATTTTGCTCTCGATGATCTCGGCCGAGGCGCCGCGATAGATAGTGGTGATATTCACCGCCGGCGGGTCGATATCGGGATATTCGCGCACCGCCATGCCGCGCAGCGCGAACAAGCCGAAGATGATCAGCACCAGCGACATCACGGTGGCGAAAACCGGGCGCTTGATCGAAATATCGGAAAGAACCATGGCTTAAGCCTCGTATTATATCCTGCCGGTTCAGCTTGCGGTTTTCTGCGCCGTGGGGCCGGGGGCCGGGGTGTCCGGGGCATTGGTCTGGCGCACGCGCGAACCATCGCGCAATTGCTGCAAGCCGGTGACGGCGACCTGGTCGTCCGGGCGCAGGCCGTTGGTGATCTGGGCCAGGCCGGGCAGGCGCTGGCCAAGCGTGACGCGGGTGCGTGCGGCGCGGCCGTCCCGGATCACGAACACGAATTGCTCACCGCCCTGGGCCAGCAGCGATTCTTCCGGCACCACCATGGCGTCGGCCACCTTGCCCATGTTCAGCGTTACGGTCATGAACATGCCGGGCTTCAGGGCGTCGTCGGCATTGGGGATGTTGGCGCGCACGCGGATCGCCCGCTTGGTCGGGTCGATGCGGGTGTCGACGGTGGTGACAGTGCCCTCGAACTTGCGGTTCGGCATCGACGTCGCCCTGGCGCTCACCGCGCTGCCCTGGGCGATGCCGCTCAGCACGGTTTCCGGCACATCGAATTCCAGCTTGATCACCGAGGTGTCATCCAGCGTGGTGATGGCGTCGCCGGGCTTCACCAGGGCGCCGAGCGAGACGCGGCGCATGCCGAGCCGGCCGGAGAAGGGGGCGCGGATCACGCTGTCGGAGAATTTCGCCTGCTCGCCGCGCAGCCGCGCCTCGGCGGCCTCGAAGGCCTTGCTCAGTTCATCGACGCGGGCCTGGGCGACGTTCTTGGTATCGAGCAGCGACGCGGCGCGCTCATAGGCCAGCTTGGCGGCGTCGCGGGCGGCGCGCAGTTCGGCCAGCTTGGCGGTGGACTCGCCGGCTTCCAGTTCCACCAGGATGACGCCGGCCTTGACCAACTGGCCTTCCTGGAAATTGATCCGCTCAATGGTGCCGTTGCCCTTGGCGGTGATGGTCACCGCCTCATTCGACTGGGCCGTGCCCACGGCTTCCATGGTGCGCGCCACATCCATGCGCCGCACCGGCTGGGTCTCCACCGGAATTACCGGGGCGGTACCGGCGGGCCGCGCCGCCGTGGGTTGCGCGCCGGTGCCGATGAACGGCAGCTTGTCGCGGTACATATATCCGGCTGCGCCCGCCCCCAGGATGATGCCGGTGACGACGATCTGACCCCATAGTTTCATTGGCTTTGGTAATCCTTCCTGTCTTGCATGCAGAATACACGGGGCGCCAGAGCGTTGCCTAGCCATGTCTTTGCATGACAGAATTAGCGTCAATCACACGGTCGGGAAGCTGCTTTCCTGCGCTCAAAGCTTGCAGTATCCCGGCCCTGATCATCACGCCGGCCTGACGGTTTTGGCGTGCAATACCAATGCCACCCGGAGGGAATTTCCGTCATGGCTACGGCCCTGTTCAGCCATAGCGCCTGCTTGCACCACGATACCGGGCCGGGTCACCCTGAATGCGCGGACAGGTTGCGGGCCATCCTGGCGCGGCTGGAAACCGAGGAGTTCGCCTGGCTGGACCGCCGCGAGGCGCCGCTCGCCGAGGTGTCACAAATTGCCCGTGTGCATGGCGAGGGCTTTGCCGAGGCCCTGCTGGATGCCGTGCCCGCGGAGGGTTATGCCGCCATCGACGGCGACACGGTGATCTCACCGGGCTCGGGCGAGGCAGCGTTCCGGGCAGCCGGGGCGGTCTGCGCCGCCGTGGACGCCGTGATGCAGGGCGAGATCCGCAATGCCTTCTGCGCCGTGCGACCGCCCGGCCACCATGCCGAGCCGGATCAGGCCATGGGCTTCTGCCTGTTCAACAATGTCGCCATCGGGGCGCTGCATGCCCGGGCCCGCTGGGGCGTGCGCCGGGTCGCGGTGATCGATTTCGATGTGCATCACGGCAACGGCACCCAGGCCGCCTTCAATAATGACCCGGACCTGTTCTACGCCTCCACGCACCAGTCACCGCTCTATCCCGGCACCGGCCAGGCCCATGAGCATGGCGTTGCCGGCAATATCCTGAACCTGCCGCTGCGGCCGTTTGCCGGCTCGGCCGAGTTCCGCGCCCGCGTCGCCGAGCAGCTCTTGCCCGAACTGCGCCGCTTCAAGCCGGAATTGCTGCTGATTTCCGCCGGCTTCGACGCCCATGCGCGCGACCCGCTGGCACAGCTCAACCTCACCGATGATGATTACTACTGGGTGACGGAACAGTTACTGAAGATCGCCGCCGATACCGCCGAGGGCCGCGTCGTCTCGGCGCTGGAAGGCGGCTATGACCTGCGCGCCCTGGCCAGCGCCTCGGCAGCCCATGTGCGCGCCCTGATGGCGGGGTGAGTTTGGCCCCCGCGATTGCATAGACGCCCCGCTTTCTATAAAAATCCGCCACATTTCCCAGCATCCAGTCACAAGCATTCACCCGGAGCAGAACAATGGCCGCCTATCAGTACATTTACGTGATGAAGGGTCTGAACAAGACCTATCCGGGCGGCAAGCAGGTGCTGAAGAACATCTGGCTGAGCTTCCTGCCGGGCGCCAAGATCGGCGTGCTGGGTCTGAACGGCGCCGGCAAGTCCACCCTGCTCAAGATCATGGCCGGCCTGGATAGCGAGTTCACCGGCGAGGCCTGGGCGGCGGACGGCGTCAAAGTCGGCTATCTGGCGCAGGAGCCGGCGCTGGATCCGGCCAAGGACGTGCTCGGCAATGTGATGGAAGGCGTCGCCGAGACCAAGGCGCTGCTCGACCGCTTCGACGAAGTGTCGATGAAGTTCGGCGAAGTGACCGACGACGACGAGATGAACGCGCTGATCGCCGAGCAGGCCGAATTGCAGGAGAAGATCGACGCGATCAACGCCTGGGACCTGCAGCGCAATGTCGAGATCGCCATGGACGCGCTGCGTTGCCCGCCGGGCGATGCCGATGTGACCAAGCTTTCCGGCGGTGAGCGCCGCCGCGTCGCGCTCTGCCGCCTGCTGCTGTCCAAGCCCGACATGCTGCTGCTCGACGAGCCGACCAACCATCTCGACGCCGAGTCCGTCGCCTGGCTCGAACGCTTCCTGCACGAATATCCGGGCACCGTGGTGGCCGTCACCCACGACCGCTACTTCCTCGACAATGTCGCCGGCTGGATTCTTGAACTTGATCGTGGCGCCGGCATCCCCTGGGAAGGCAATTACTCCTCCTGGCTGGAACAGAAGGAAAAGCGCCTGGAGCAGGAAGGCAAGGCCGAGGATGCCCGCCGCCGCACGCTCAAGAACGAATTGGAATGGGTGCGCCAGAGCCCGCGCGCGCGCCAGGCCAAGTCGAAGGCCCGCCTCAATGCCTATGAAGAAATGTTGGCGCAGGAGCAGGATAAGGCGACCGAGCAGGTCACCATCACCATTCCGCCCGGCCCGCGTCTCGGCAATGTGGTGATCGAGGCCGAAAACCTGACCAAGGGTTTCGGCGACCGCCTGCTGATCGAGAACCTGAATTTCAAGCTGCCGCCGAACGGCATCGTCGGTGTGATCGGCCCGAACGGCGCCGGCAAGACCACGCTGTTCCGCATGCTCACCGGCGGCGAGAAGCCCGATGGCGGCGCCTTGCGTGTCGGCGAGAGCGTCAAGCTCGGCTATGTCGACCAGAGCCGCGACAGCTTGAACGACAAGAAGACCGTGTGGGAGGAACTTTCCAACGGCAACGACATGATCACGCTGGGCAAGCGCGAAGTGCCAAGCCGCGCCTATTGCTCCTGGTTCAACTTCAAGGGCGCGGACCAGCAGAAGAAGGTCGGCATGCTCTCGGGCGGTGAGCGCAACCGCCTGCATCTGGCCAAGATGCTGAAGGAAGGCGCCAACCTGCTGCTGCTCGACGAGCCGACCAACGATCTCGATGTCGATACGCTGCGCGCGCTGGAAGAGGCGCTGGAATCTTTTGCCGGTTGCGCCATCGTCATCAGCCATGACCGCTGGTTCCTCGACCGCCTCGCCACCCATATCCTGGCCTTCGAAGGCGACAGCCATGTCGAGTGGTTCGAGGGCAACTACCAGGATTACGAGGCGGACAAGAAGAAGCGCCTCGGCGCCGATGCCGACCAGCCGCACCGCATCAAGTACAAGCCGCTGGTACGTACATGATGGGGCTGCGTAGCTAAATGAATCGCCGCGAGCGGCGCAGGCAGGGCAAGGCGGGGGCTGCGGCGCCGACTGCTGCCGCTGCGCCGCTTTCGGTCAGTTCCATGCTCATGGGCCTGGCTGGCCAGGGTAGTGCAGCGCCGGCCATGGCCGCGCCAGCCATGCTGGCAGCCGATCCGGTGCAGAGCCTGCTGGCGCGCGAGCGGCAGCAGCGCGAACTGGCGGAAGAACTGGCGCGGCAGCAGCGCGCCTTGGCTGCCGAACCGGATTCTGAATTGCTGCTGCGCTCGGTCGGCCGGCTGCAATTGCGCCTGGAACGCCGCGCCGATGCGCTGATCACCTATCGCCGCCTGTTGCAGCTCAAGCCCGATCATGCCGAAGCGGCGCATCTTGCCGCGATTCTTGCCGGCGCCACGCCGGAAAAGGCCGACGCCGACTATGTCGCGAAACTGTTCGATGCCTTCGCCGACAATTTCGACCGCACCCTGACCCATTGGCTCAACTATCGCGCGCCGCAGCATGTGGCGGAGATGGCACGCGCGGCATTGGCGGGCCGTGTTGCCGAGCATGCGCTGGATCTCGGTTGCGGCACCGGCCTGCTGGCGCGGGAAATGAATGGGCTGGTGCGGCGGCTGGATGGCATCGACCTGTCGCCGCGCATGATCGAGAAGGCGGCTGAACGCAAGCTCTACCACCAGCTCGAGGTGGCCGAGATTGTTGCCTATCTCTCAGGCCGCCCGACGCGGTTCGACCTGCTGCTGGCCGCCGATGTGCTGGCTTATTTCGGCAAGCTGGACGAAGTCTTCGCAGCCGCCAAGGCGGCGCTAAAGCCGGGCGGTCATTTCGTCGCCACGGTGGAAGCGCATTCGGGCGATGGTTTCAGCGCCGGTAAAAGCGGCCGCTTCGCCCATGGCGAGGGCTATCTGCGCCAGGCGGCGCAGATAGCGGGCTTCGCTGTTGTCTCCCTGCAGCCTGTCGCGCTGCGCATGGAGGACGGCAAGCCGGTGCCGGGCCTGGTCTTCGCGCTTGGCCTACAGGCCGGCGCCGACTAAGGCGTTTTACTTTGCCCGCCGCTTCAGGCGGTGCAGGCAGGTAACGGTAAGGATCAATTCGCCGCGCTGATTGAACGTGTCGTGCCGCATCACCACGATGCCGCGGTCCGGTTTCGATTGCGATGGTTTCACTTCCATCACCTCGGCTTCGACGCGGATGGTGTCGCCGGGGCGCAGCGGCTTCAGCCAGCGCAGGTCTTCCATGCCCGGCGAGCCCAGATTGGCCTTGGCGAAAACCTCGAGGCGGAAGAATTGCGCGAAACTTAAGGACAGTGTGTGGAAGCCGGATGCGATCAGGCCGCCGAATTCGGTATCGCGCGCCGCTTCGCTGTCGATATGGAACGGCTGCGGGTCGTAGACGCGGGCGAAATCGAGAATCTGCGCCTCGCTCACCGTAACGCCGGGCGTGGTGAAGCTGTGGCCGGGCAGCAGATCATCGAAATACCAGTCAGCCGCCATTGCTGGGGGTCCTTTGCGTGCCAAGCCGCGTCATCATCAGGCCGGCCAGCACCACGGCGGCGCCGATCAATTGTGCCATGCTGATGCTTTCGCCGAGCACCAGGGCGGCGCTGATCATGGCGAAGACCGGGATCAGGTAGGAATAGGTGGCGGCGCGTGCCACGCCCAGCTTGGCCACGCCCTCATACCACCACAGATACCCGAGCGCGCCAGCGCCGACCGAGGTGAACAGGAAACCGGCCCAGATTGTGAGGGTGGTGGCGCCCCAGTCGGCGCGGGCGATATCGACGATGGACAAGGGGATCAGCAGCAGCGAGCCGAACAGCATCGACCAGGCGGTGACGCGCAGCGCACCCAGGCTGGCGATGTAGCGCGGCCCCATCACGGAATAGGTCGCCCAGCAGAAGGCGACGCCGAGGAACATCAGGTCGCCCACCAGGTCGCCGCCATCCAGCGTGATGCCGGTGAGGCTATTGTTGATCACCAGGAACACCCCGGCAAACGACAGCAGCACGCCGCTCCAGGCCAGCGCGCCGGGCGTGCTCTCGCGTTTCACCAGGTTGCGCACGGTGGTCATCAGCATGGCGAAGATCGGCGATACCGCCACCAGGATCGCGCCCTTCGAGGCGGCGGTGAAGGTCAGCGCGTTGGTCCACAGCAACTGCATCATGGTGACGCCGATAAAGCCGAGCAGCGCCAGGGCCGGAATGTCGCGCCGCCGGGGCGGTTGCAGGCCGCCGCGCATCGCCATCAGGCCGAGCAGCACCAGGGCGGCCAGCAGATAGCGGGTGGTGGCATAGGCCATGGGCGGCAGGAAGCCCAGGATATACTTCGCCACCGGGAAGGTGTTGCCCCAGATGAACACGGTGAGCAGCAGATAGAAATCGGCGGTGCTGAAGCCGAAGCCGGAGCCGGAGTCCCTTGGGGGGGAGTGCTGAGGCGCGCTCATGCCGCATGCCGCCTTTGCATTTTTTGCAACCCTGGCTCCCAAAACAAAGACGGCAGGGGAATGCCCCTGCCGTCTGTATTATTCATTCAGAGTTATATAGCGCGGATCGGGCGGCGCGTCACGCCCCGCCCCACCCCGCCCCGTCTGGGGGGCCTGGTTCTTACTTGCTCGGCATCATGCGGTCTGCCTTCGGCGGCAGGAACGCATCGGTGAACAGCTCGGAAGCCTTCGGCGCGCGGGCCAGGCCGACGGCCGAGGCCACGGCTTCGGCCGAACGCTCCAGCCGAGCAGTGTCGACATCGCCGAAGCCGTTCTTCTTCACCCAGGGGGTGAGCACGTTGCGCTCCAGCGACATGTAGAGCCGCTCCAGTTCCAAACCCTCGTCGATCAGGCCGTCGCGGGTCTTGGCGGCACGCGCACCCAGGGTCGGGTCAGCGGCGATTTCCTTCCACGCCTTGATGGTGGCCTTCACGAAGCCCTTGATGGCATTCGGGTTGGCCTGCATGAAGGCCGGCGAGGCGATCACCGCATTGCCGTAGAAGTCCATGCCGTAATCGGCATAGATCAGCGGCACGATGTCCTCGGGCTTCACGCCGATCTTCTTCAGATCGAGGAAGGACGAGAAATAGTGGCCGGAAATGAAGTCGACGCTGCCATTCTTCAAGGAAGGCTCGCGCAGCGGCGGCGCCAGGTTCACCGACGTGACCTTGCTCTTGTCGATGCCGGTCTTGGCGGCGAAGGCCGGGAACAGCTTGAAGGAGGCGTCAAACACCGGCGCGCCAAGCTTCTTGCCTTCCAGGTCCTTCGGCGTCTTGATGCCTGAGGACTTCAGCGCGTAGACGCCGAAGGGCGGGGCGTCATACGCCATCATCACCGCCTTCACCTGCTTGTCGGGGTTGGCGACATTGTACTCGATCAGCGCGTTCACATCGGCGAAGCCCATCTCATAGGCGCCGGTGGCAACGCGCTGCAGCGCGCCGGCCGAGCCCTGGCCGGCATCCAGCGTCACGTCCAGACCCTCGGCCTTGTAGTAGCCCTTCTGATCGGCATAGAGGAACGCCGAGGTCGGGCCCTGGAAGGCCCAGTCGAGGGTGAACTTGAACTTGGTTTGCGCTTCGGCAGGGCCGGTGGCGCCAAGGGCCAGGCCAAGGCCGAGCACGGCCGCCGAAAGCTTGAACATGGTGGTCATTGCGAGAGGTCTCCCCGTGGATAAAGCCGCAGCCCTGACGAATCCCCCAGGCACCGCGCTAACCACAGTTTATGCCGCTGTAATATCGGGCGCCAAGGTGGAATCGATCCGGCCTGGGGATAAGTGTATGCAAATCCAGGACCACTCCGTGCACGGCAGTCCGGGGACGGGGGAGTCCGGCATTCTACCGCTGGCCGTTCCGGCCCTGCCCAACCCTTGGGCCGGCTGCCCAAAACCGCGCCATGATAGCGACAATTGGGACATTGTTGCGGTTGCCTGGGGCCGAGGCCCGGCGTAATGTCCCGGCGCCTGTTAACCCAAGACATTGTGGAGTCGTTTCCATGCCGTTTCTGTCCGAGGCACTCGGTCGGATCAAGCCGTCCGCCACCATCGCCGCCACCCAGAAGGCGCGCGCGCTCAAGGCCGCCGGCCGTGACGTGATCGGTCTTGGCGCCGGTGAGCCCGATTTCGATACGCCCGAGAATATCCGCATCGCCGCCAAGGCCGCCATCGACCGTGGCGAGACCCGTTATACCGACGTCGACGGCACCGCGGCGCTGAAGCAGGCAATTGCCGCCAAGTTCAAGCGCGAGAACGGCCTCGACTACAAGCCGGAGCAGATCAGCGTCGGCACCGGCGGCAAGCAGGTGCTGTTCAACGCCCTGCTCGCCACCGTGAACCCTGGCGACGAAGTGATCATCCCGGCGCCCTACTGGGTGAGCTATCCGGATATCGTGAATTTCGCCGGTGGCACCCCGGTGGCGCTGCCGACCACCGCCGAGCATGGCTTCAAGGTGCAGGCCGCCGATCTGGACAAGGCGATCACGCCCAAGACCAAGTGGCTGATCCTGAATTCGCCCTCCAACCCGTCCGGCGCCGCCTATACCCGCGACGAGCTGAAGGCGCTGACCGATGTGCTGCTGAAGCACCCGCATGTCTGGATCCTGACCGACGACATGTATGAGCATCTGGTCTACGACAACTTCGTGTTCACCACGCCGGCCCAGGTCGAGCCCAAGCTCTATGACCGCACGTTGACCATGAACGGTGTGTCGAAGTCCTATTGCATGACCGGCTGGCGCATCGGCTATGCCGCCGGCCCGGTGCAGCTGATCAAGGCGATGGGCAGCCTGCAGTCACAGTCGACCTCGAATCCGTCCTCGATCAGCCAGGCGGCCGCCGTCGAGGCGCTGAACGGCCCGCAGGACTTCATCCCGAAGAACAACGCCGTGTTCAAGGCGCGCCGCGACCTGGTGGTGAGCATGCTGAACCAGGCCAAGGGCATCACCTGCCCTAAGCCGGAAGGCGCCTTCTACGTCTACCCGAGCTGCGCCGGCACCATCGGCAAAACCTCGGCCGGCGGCGTGAAGATCAATAACGACGAGGATTTCTGCAACGCGTTGCTGGAAGAGGCGGGCGTGGCGGTGGTGTTCGGCGCGGCCTTCGGCCTCAGCCCGCATTTCCGCATCTCCTACGCCACCTCCACCGAGGTGTTGAAGGATGCCTGCACGCGTATCCAGGACTTCTGCTCGAAGCTCACTTGATTGCTCTTCACCCCCATAGCAACGGGCCGGCTGCCGCAGCGGCAGGCGGCCCGTTTTTAGTGACCGCCGTCACGCGGCGGCGTCGCGGGCGCGGTTTTGCGCCAAACTTCACTTTGTCGCGCCCCATGGCAATGCTAAAGCCACCATACAGTGACGCGCGCGACGCAACGAATGGATCAGCACGATGCCGACAACCGTAAAGAAGCGGTCGGTGGTCGTTGGTGGCCATCGCACCAGCATTTCGCTCGAACGCGCCTTCTGGGATGCGCTGCGTCGTCTCGCCCAGGCCGAGGGCAAGACCATCAATCAGATGGTGAGCGATATCGACGCGGCGCGGCAGGGCAATCTGTCCAGCGCGATCCGGGTCTATGTGCTCAGCCGCGCCAGCCAGGGCCACCTGCCGCCGGAGAATAATCCCCCAGGCATATTGCCTGCGGAGGAAGACGACGACAGTTAGGCGGCATCGCCAGTCTCGATGCCGCCGCAGGCGGAGACGAGACCATGCGCAAGCCTTTCCTCATCCTGCTGCCGCTGCTGGCCCTGGGCCTGGCCGCCTGCGACCAGCCGGCGCCGCCGCCCGAACCGATCCGCCCGGTGCGCATCGCCACCGTGTCGCCGCAGGCCTATGAAGGCCGCTCCACCTATACCGGCGAAGTGCGCGCCCGCTACGAGACCAATCTGGCTTTCCGCATCGGCGGCAAGATCGTCGCCCGCTATGTCGAGATCGGCTCGGAAGTGAAGAAGGGCACGCTGCTGGCCCGCCTCGATCCCGAGGATACCCGGCTCGCCATCGAGAATGCCCGCGCGCAGCTCAATGCTGCCCAGGCCGATCATAACCAGGCGCAGACCGATCTGGCGCGCTACCGCAAACTGTTCGAGACCAAGGTGATCAGCCAGGCCGAGATCGACCGCCGCACGACTGTTGCGGATTCGGCTCAGGCTAGGCTGGAAAGCGCGCGCTCACAGTTGCGCGTGATGCAGAACCAGCAGGGCTATACCGAGCTGCAGGCCGATGCCGATGGCGTCGTCACCTCGATCTCGGTGGAAGCAGGCCAGGTGGTGGCGGCCGGCCAGACCGTGATGCGGCTGGCGCGACCGGAAGAGAAGGAAGTGGTGTTCAGCGTCGCCGAGAACCGGCTCGACGAACTGCGCCATGCCTCGGCAATCCGCCTGGCGCTGTGGTCGCAGCCGGAGCAGACCTATGCCGGTGTGGTGCGCGAGATCGCGCCGGGCGCCGACCCGGTGACGCGGACCTATGCCGTGAAGGTGAGCGTACAGAATCCGCCGCCGACCATGCGGCTCGGCATGACCGCCAGCGTCACCATCGTGCGGCGCGGCGACGAGCGCATGGTGGCCCTGCCGCTTTCCGCGCTCTACCAGGAACAGGCGGCGGGTCAGGCGGGCGGCCAGCCTTCGCAGATCCGCCCTGCCGTTTGGGTCTACGATGCGGCGACCGAAACCGTGAATCTGCGCCCGGTGCAGGTCTCGGCCTATGTCGAGAAATATGTGCTGATCACCGATGGCCTGAAGCATGGCGAGAAGGTGGTGACGGCCGGCGTGCATAAGCTGATCCCGAACCAGAAAGTGCGGCTGCTGCCGGAGACGGCGGAGGCCAAGCTGTGAATCAGGCCGAGCTTGAACGCTACAATCTTTCCGCCTGGGCCCTGAAGCATCCATCATTGATCGGCTTCCTGATCGTGGTGCTGATGCTGGCCGGCACGATGTCATATTTCAGCCTCGGCCGTGCCGAGGATCCGGATTTCACCTTCAAGCTGATGATCGTGCGCACCAACTGGCCGGGCGCCACGGCGCGCGAGATGGAGCAGCAGGTCACCGACAAGGTGGAAAAGAAGCTGCAGGAGACGCCGTATTTAAGCCACGTGATGAGCTATTCCAAAGCCGGCGAATCCACGGTCTATGTCGTGCTGCGCGACGACACGCCGCCGAAGCAGGTTGAGGGTGTGTGGTATCAGGTGCGCAAGAAGGTGAACGATATCCGGCATACCCTGCCGCAGGGTGCGCAGGGGCCATTCTTCAACGATGAATTCGGTGACACCTTCGGCACCATCTATGCCTTCACCAGCGACGGCTTCAGCCACCGCGAATTGAAGGATTATGTGGAAGCGGTGCGCGAGGAAGTGCTGCGCGTGCGCGATGTCGGCAAGGCCGACCTGCTGGGCGTGCAGCCGGAACGCATCTATATCGAATTCTCCAACAAGAAGCTGGCCAGCCTTGGTGTCTCGCCGCAGCAGATCATCAATATCGTGCAGCAGCAGAATACGCAGGTGGCCTCGGGCCTGGTGCAGACCGCGTCGGATCGCATCTACACCCGCGTTTCGGGCGATTTCGAGGATGTGCGGGCGCTGACCGAACTCTCGATCCAGGCCAATGGCCGCCTGCTGCGGCTTGGCGACATCGCCGATATCAAGCGCGATTACATCGACCCGCCCTCGGCGCAGTTCCGCTATAACGGCGAACCCGCCATCGGCCTGGCCATTTCGATGGCCAAGGGCGGCAACATGATACAGCTCGGTGAGCGACTGGCGCCGGTGCTGAAACAGATCAAGGCCGACATGCCGATCGGCATCGATGTTCACCAGGTCGCCGACCAGCCCAAGGTGGTGCAGCGCAGTATCGACGAATTCATGAAGGTGCTGCTGGAAGCCGTGGTGATCGTGCTCGGCGTCAGTTTCCTCAGCCTCGGCCTGCGCTCCGGTCTGGTGGTGGCGCTCTGCATCCCGCTGGTGCTGGCCATTACCTTCTCGGCGATGCAGATTTTCGGCATCGACTTCCAGCGTATTTCGCTTGGCGCCCTGATCATCGCGCTCGGCCTGCTGGTGGATGATGCCATCATCGCGGTGGAAATGATGCAGGTGAAGATGGAGGAGGGCATGGACCGCTTCCATGCCGCCAGCTTCGCCTACAAATCCACCGCCTTCCCGATGCTCACCGGCACATTGATCACGGCTGCCGGCTTCGTGCCGGTGGGTTTCGCCAAGTCCTCGGCCGGTGAATACACCTTCTCAATTTTTGCCGTGGTCACGATCTCGCTGGTGGTGTCCTGGATCGTGGCGGTGATCTTCACGCCGTTCATCGGCTACAAGCTGCTGCCCAATCCGAAGCCGGGGCATTCCCATGAGGATGTCCATAAGCGCGGCATCTACCGCTTCATCCGCCCGGTGGTGGCCTGGTGCGTGCGCTTCAAGTGGATCGTCATTGCCGTCACGCTCGGCATCTTCGCGCTGTCGGTGTTCGGCTTCAAATTCGTGCAGCAGCAATTCTTCCCGTCATCGAACCGTCCGGAATTGATGGTGGACCTGCGGTTGCCGCAGGGCGCCAGCATTGCCGCCACGCAGGAAGAGGCGCTGAAGCTCGAGGCGATGCTGAAAGGCGATCCGGATATCGAGAATTTCACCACCTATGTCGGCAGCGGCGCGCCGCGCTTCTACCTGCCACTGGATATCCAGTTGCCGAACGACAATTTCGCGCAGGTCGTGGTGCTGACCAAGGGCGATGCCGAGCGTGAGCGCCTGCGCACCAAGCTGATGCAGGCCTTCCAGGAGGATTTCACCCTGCTGCGCGGCCGCGTCAATCGCCTGGAAAACGGCCCGCCGGTCGGCTTCCCGGTGCAGTTCCGCGTCAGTGGCCCGGATCCGCTGGAAGTGCGGCGCATCGCCTTCGCCGCCGCCGATGTGCTGCGCGCCAATCCGAATACCCGTGATGTGAATCTGGACTGGAACGAGCTGTCCAAGGTGGTGAAGCTGAATGTCGACCAGGCCAAGGCACGCCTGCTCGGCATCTCCTCGCAGGATCTCGCCGGTGCGCTGAACGCGGCGCTTAGCGGCGTCACCATCACGCAATACCGCGAAGGCAAGGAACTGATCGACGTGGTGGCGCGTGCCGAGGCCGCCGAACGCCTGAGCCTTTCCGGCATCAAGGATTTGAATGTCGGCGGTGGCGAAAGCGCGCGGCCGGTGCCGCTGACCCAGGTGGCGGATGTGAATTACGCCATGGAGGAAGGCATCATCTGGCGCCGCGACCGCCAGCCGGTGATCACCGTGCGTGCCGACGTGGTGGATGGCATCCAGGCGCCGGTGGTGTCGATGCAGATCGACCCGCTGCTGAACGAATTGCGCAAGCAGTTGCAGCCCGGCTATCGCATCGTCATGGGCGGTGCCATCGAGGAAAGTGCCAAGGGCAACGCCTCGCTGGCCGCCGTGATGCCGGTGATGGTGCTGATCATGGTGACGCTGCTGGTGGTGCAGTTGCAGTCGGTGTCGCGCATGCTGCTGGTGCTGCTCACCGCACCGCTCGGCCTGATCGGCATTACCGCAGCTTTGCTGCTCTTCAATGTGCCGTTCGGCTTCGTGGCTTTGCTCGGCGCCATTGCGCTGGCCGGCATGATCATGCGCAATTCGGTGATCCTGGTCGATCAGATCGAGCAGGATATCCGCGCCGGCCATGCCGCTTTCGATGCCATCGTGGACGCGACGATGCGGCGTTTCCGCCCCATCGTGCTCACCGCGCTGGCGGCGATCCTGGCGATGATTCCGCTCTCGCGCTCCAATTTCTGGGGCCCGATGGCGGTGGCGATCATGGGCGGCCTGGCGGCGGCGACGCTGCTGACGGTGCTGTTCCTGCCGGCGCTCTACGCCGCCTGGTTCCGCATCAAGCCTCAGGCGAAGCCAGCGACGTAAATCCTAGCCGTTGAGATGGCAGGCGGAGAGGCGGCCCGGCGCGATCTGGCGCAGGGCCGGCTTCTCCGTCTTGCAGCGCGCCATGGCCTGCGGGCAGCGTGGATGGAAATGGCAACCGCTCGGCGGTTCCAGCGGTGAGGGGATTTCGCCGCTGATCGGCATGTAGTCGCGCCGCTTGGCTTCCAGCTTCGGTGCCTCGGCCAGCAGGGCCTGGGTGTAAGGGTGATTGGCGCCCTTGAACAATTCTTCCGTCGGCGCGCTTTCCACCACGCGGCCGAGATACATGATCACCACGCGGTCGGAGAGATGCTCTACCACGGCCAGGTTATGGCTGATGAACAGGTAGGTCAGGTTCAGCCGCTCGCGCAGGTCCATGAACAGGTTCAGCACCTGGGCCTGGATCGACACGTCGAGCGCGGCCACGGCCTCGTCGCAGACGATGAAGCGCGGCTTCACCGCCAACGCGCGGGCGATGCCGATGCGCTGGCGCTGGCCACCGGAGAACTGGTGCGGAAACCGCTTCTTGTAGCGCGGGTCGAGGCCGACCTGCAGCAGCATTTCCTCGACATAGGAATCGAATTGCGACCGCGTGATCAGGCCATGGGCCAGCGGCGCCTCGCCGATGATGTCTTCCACCCGCATGCGCGGATTGAGCGAGGCATAAGGATCCTGGAAGATCATCTGCACGGCGAGCTTGTATGCCTTGTGCTCAGCCGGCGTCATGCTGGCGAGGTCCTTGCCTTCGAAGCTGATCTGGCCGTCGCTCTGGTCCATGATGCCGGCGACGATGCGGCCCAGTGTGCTCTTGCCGCAGCCGCTTTCGCCTACCAGGCCGACTACTTCGCCCTGCCGGATCTGCAGCGACACGCTGTCCACCGCATGCACGGCGCGTTCCTTCAGCCCGGCGCCGAGCAGGTTGGCCAGCTTGGCGGCGAAATCGAGTTTCCACACGAAGCGCTTGGAAACGTCCTTGAGTTCGAGCATCGCCATCACGCCGCTCCTTCCAGCGGATGCCAGCAACGCACGTCATGGCCCGGCGCCAGGGGCAACAGGTCCGGTATCGCCTCGCAGGCGGCATCGGCGCGGCTGCAGCGCGTCTTGAAGCGGCAGCCCGGCGGCAGGTTCAGCAGCGGCGGCGTCATGCCGGGAATCTGGAACAGCCGCTTGCCGCGCTGGCCGGTATTGGTATGTGCGCCGGGCACCGAGCCGATCAGGCCGGCGGTGTAGGGGTGGCGCGGGGCTTCGATCACAGCGGCAACGCTGCCGGTTTCGACGATGCGGCCGGCATACATCACCATGACGCGGTCGGCGAGGCCGGCCACCACGGAAAGGTCGTGCGTAATCCAGATCAGCGCCGTGCCGGTCTCGCGGCAGAGCTTGCGCACTTCATAGAGGATCTGGCCCTGGATGGTCACGTCGAGCGCCGTGGTCGGCTCATCGGCGATGATCAGTTCCGGTTTGTTCAGCAGCGCGATGGCGATGGCGATGCGCTGGCGCATGCCGCCGGAAAGCTGGTGCGGATAGGCCTGCAGGCGGTCTTCCGGCGCGGCGATGCCGACAGCCTTCAGCGTCTCGATGCAGCGGGCGCGGGCGGCGGCCTCGGTGATCTTCTCATGCGCCAGCACGCCCTCGATCATCTGCGTGTCGACACGCAGCACCGGATTGAGCGTCATCATCGGGTCCTGGAAGATCATAGCAATGCTTTTGCCGCGCAACTGGCGCAGCCGCGCCGGCTTGGCCTGGGCGATATCCTCGCCCTTGAACAGCACGCGGCCATTGGCGATATGGCCGGGCTGATCGAGCAGGCCGATGATGGAAAAGCCGGTGATGCTTTTGCCCGAGCCGCTTTCTCCCACCAGGCCCAGGATTTCGCCGGGCGCTACTTCAAAACTGACGCCATCCACCGCGCGCACGATGCCATCGCGCGTCGGAAAATGGGTCTCCAGATTCTCAACCTTCAGCGTGGGCGTCATGGATCAGCGCTTCAAACGGGGATTGAGCACGTCGCGGAGCTGGTCGCCCACGAGATTGATGGCGACGATCACCACGGTGAGCGCGATGCCCGGGAACATGGAAATCCAGTAGACGCCGGAAAGCAGGTAGTCGAAGCCGTTGGCTATCAGCATGCCCAGCGAAGGTTCCGTGACGGGCACGCCAAGGCCGAGGAAGCTGAGCGTGGCTTCCAGCGTGATCGCGCGCGCGATGTCGATGGTGGCGATCACGATCAGCGGCGGCAGGCAGTTCGGCAGCAGGTGGCGCCACAGGATGCGGCTCTGCTTCAGGCCGAGGCAGCGCGCGGCTTCCACGTATTCCTTGTTGCGTTCCACCAGGGCGGCGCCGCGCGCGGCACGGGCGAAATACGCCCATTGCACCGCCACCAGTGCCATGATCACCTTGTCGACGCCGTTGCCCAGCACCGCCAGCAGGATCAGCGCCACCAGGATGGCGGGGAAGGAAAGCTGGATATCGACGATGCGCATGATCAGGGCTTCGACGCCGCCGCCGAAATACGCCGCGGCGAGGCCGGCGGCCGCACCGATCGCCAGGGCGCAGGATACGGCGACCACGCCGACGAACAGGCTGATGCGCAGGCCATGCAGCATGGCGGAAAGCATGTCGCGGCCCTGGCCATCGGAGCCGAGCATAAAGACGAAGCCATCGCCCGAGAGCGCGCCGGGCGGCAGGCGCGAATCCATGATGTCGAGCTTGGCGAGATCGTAGGGATTCTGCGGCGACAGCCACGGTGCCAGCAGGGCCGCCGTGATGGCCAGCACGAACAGCGCGAGGCCGAACAGCGCCAGCTTGCTTTCGGCGAATTCCGAAACGATGCGCTGCAGTGGGGTTTGCGCCTTCACCAGTTTGACTGTGGCGGGGAGGGCTGCGTCGGTCACTTGGCACCTCCTAGCCGCACGCGCGGATCCAGCACGGTGTAGAGGATGTCCACCACCAGATTGATCACCACCAGCAGGAACACCACGATGATCAGGTAGGCGACGATCACCGGGCGGTCGAGTTGGTTGATCGAGTCGATCAGCAGCTTGCCCATGCCTGGCCAGGAGAAGATGGTTTCAGTGATCACCGCGAAGGCAATCAGCGCGCCGAGTTCCAGGCCGGTGACGGTGACGACAGGCACCAGGATGTTTTTCAGGATATGCACGCCGACCACGCGGCGTTCATCCAGACCCTTGGCGCGGGCGAATTTCACATAATCCATCAGCATCACCTCGCGCGCCGTGGCGCGCGCCAGACGCACGATCAGGGCGCATTTCGACAGCGCCAGGGTGACGGCCGGCAGCAGGATGTGGTGCCAGCCTTTCGCGGTCAGCACGCTCAAATGCAGGCCCATTACATCCACTGTTGGGCCGCGGCCCGAGGCCGGCATCAGGCCGAGCTGCACGGCGAAAACCATGATCAGCATCAGGCCGACCCAGAAATTCGGCAGGCTGAAGCCCAGGATCGAGCCGGCCATGATGGCGCGGGCGCCGAAGCTTTCATGGCGCAGGCCGGCATAGACGCCGAGCGGCAGGCCGATCACCACCGCCATTACCGTGGCGGTGATGGCGAGTTCCAGCGTCGCCGGCATGCGTTCCAGGATCAGGCTCATGGCCGGCTGGCCATAGACGAAGGATTTGCCGAATTCGCCGGAAAACGCCGAGCCGACGAAGCGCATATATTGCACCCACACCGGCTGATCGAGGCCCAGCGCGGCGGCGATCTGCTCGCGGTCGATCTCGGTGGCCTCGGGGCTTGCCAGCACCGCCAGCGGGTCGCCCAGCAGGTAGATGCCGCCGAAAACCAGCACCGACATAACCGCCACGACCAGCGCTGCCTGCAGCAGCCGCCGGATAATGAATACCAACATCCCCCGATGTCCCTGTTGTTATACTGTCATGGATGCTAGCCGAAAGCCTGGCACGGGGCCAGCCTGATATGCGGACAGCCTGTTATTCGGGCGTTAGCAATCGCGCCGCTATTCAGGCGGCAGCAAGCGTGCCGTGCCGGAAACCCGGATCGATGCGCCGCGCTCGGCTGAGATTTCCGCCTTGAGGCGCGAGGGCATGCCCATATCCTCGCCCTGCACGATGTCGATCATGCCGCCATGCGGCCAGCCGATTTCGCGCAGATAGCCGGCCAATGCTGCTGTTGCCGCACCGGTTGCCGGATCTTCGTAGACGCCGCCGGCAGCGAAAGGATTGCGCGTGTGGAAAAGCTGCGCCGTCTCGGCGTAGATGAGAATGATTGTCACCAAGCCGGCTGCCTGCATCAGCGTGCGTCCGGCCTCGAAGTCGTAGCGCATGGCACTGAGTGCGGCGCGGCTGTTCAGCGCCAGCACCAGATGCCGCGCGCCGGCATCGGCGATGACCGGCGGAATGCGCATGTCGAGGTCGGCTTGCGTATAGCCGAACAACGCCAATGTGTCGGCCACCAGTTCCGGTGTCGCCGCCATGCTGCTGGTCGGCGGCGATTGCAGCGCGGCGGCAATGGTGCTGCCGTCGCGGCGCCCGGTCACGGTGATGGCGGCATCGTTCAGCGTCAGGGCGAATTCGCCATCGCCGAATTGCAGCGCCAGCGCGGCGCCCAGCGCAATCGTCGCATGGCCGCAGAACGGCACTTCCATGCCGGGCGCGAAATAGCGCACGCGCCAAGTCTTGTCGTTCAGGGGCGCCGCGAAAGCGGTTTCGGAATAGCCGACCTCGGCGGCGATGGCCTGCATCTCGGCGGCAGAGGGCAGGGTGTCAGCGATCACCACGCCGGCGGGATTGCCGCCGATCTCGCCATCGGAAAATGCCGCTAATCTTTGCACCTGCATGCTCGCCTCGCTGATTTTGCGTGAGGCTAGCGAATGTGGCGCGAGGCGGCCAGGATTCAATTGTAGGGTAGCAATATGCAGGAAGACGTTGCCGCAGCGTCACGCAGACGCCGCGGCAAGCGTGAATCAGGCAGCGTCTTCGCTGTCGTCGATTTCCGGCAGTGCTTCGGCGGCAACCGGCGCGTTGGCGTCGCGGTCGGCGCGGGCGCGCTCGCGGGCTTCGCGCTTTTCCTTGTTGTCGCGGCGCTTGGCGGCAAGCAGCAGCACGCGGTCGAGTTCCGACTGGCTGCAGATGCCTAGGCTGACCGGATCGCGCGGCTTGATGTTCGGTGCGTTCCAGTGCGTGCGGGAACGGACAGAATCAATCGTCGCCTTGGTGGTGCCGAGCAGCTTCTGCACCTGCGCATCGCCCACTTCCGGGTGATACTTCAGCAGCCAGGCGATGGCATCCGGGCGGTCCTGGCGCTTCGAGAGCGGCGTGTAGCGCGCGCCCTTGGTCTTCTGGCGCGCCAGCGGCACGGTCGGCTCCAGCAGCTTCAGGTTCGCCGCCGGGTTGGCCTCGCAGCGGGCGATCTCTTCCGGGGTCAGCTGGTTGTTGGCGATCGGGTCCTGGCCGACAATGCCGACCGCCACTTCGCCATCGGCAATGCCCTTCACTTCCAGCGGATGCAGGCCGCAGAAATAGGCAATCTGATCGAAGGTCAGTTTGGTATTGTCGATGAGCCAGACGGCGGTGGCTTTGGGCATCAACGGTAGGGCCATGATACGCATCCTTCATAAACCAGCAGGCGGAAGCCGCGTGGCATAAGCCGGTATGGACCAGACAGCCGGGGGAGCTTCGCCGGGCGGCCCTTCCGGGACCGCCCCGGGCCACACCAGCTGGGAGTGTCCGGAAATCGGCGCCAACTATACCCAAGCCGGCGTTTGGCGCAACCGCCGGGCGGCCATGTTTACGCTTTTATGGTCAAAGAGTTAGCAAAACTTTCCCGATATGGTCGCCGGCGTCCAGGCGGGCATGGGCGGCTGCGGCTTGAGCGAGCGGGAAGCGGGAGTCGATGATCGGCTTGATCGTGCCGGTGGCCAGGCCGGGCCAGATTTTTGCTTCCAGGGCGGCGGCGATGGCGCCCTTGAAAGCCACCGGGCGGGGCCTGAGCGTCGAGCCGGTGATGGTCAGGCGGCGGCGCATCACATGGCTCAGGTCGCCTTCGCCCTTCGGCCCGCCCTGCAGCGCGATGATTACCAGGCGGCCCTCGTCGGTCAGGCTCTTGATGTTGCGCGGCAGGTAGCTGCCGCCGACCATGTCGAGGATGACATTGACGCCCTGGCCGCCGGTTTCCTGCTTGATGGCTTCAGCGAAATCCTCGGTCTTGTAGTTGATGCCGCGCGCGGCGCCGAGCTGCTCCACGAAGCGGCATTTGGCGTCGGTGCCGGCGGTGGCGAAGATGCGGCCCGCGCCGAGCAGGCGAGCAAGCTGGAGCGCCGCCACGCCGATGCCCGAGGCGCCGCCATGGATCAGGATGCTCTCGCCGGCAGCAAGACCACCACGGTCGGCGATGTTGCTCCACACCGTGAACCAGTTTTCCGGCAGCGCGGCGGCTTCTTCCAGGCTCAGGCCCGCCGGGATCGGCAGGCATTGCACGGCGGGCGCGGTGCAGTATTCGGCATAGCCGCCGCCGGCCACCAGGGCGGTCACCTTGTCGCCGATCCGCCAGCGCGCGGCATTGGCGCCGAGCGCAACGATCTCGCCGGCCACTTCCAGGCCCGGAATATCCGGTGCGCCCGCCGGCGGCGGATACAGGCCAGCGCGCTGCATCAGGTCGGGCCGGTTCACGCCGGCGGCAGCCACCTTGATCAGGACTTCGCCGGCTTCCGGCTGCGGCACCGGGCGGCGGCCGGGTTTCAGCACCTCCGGCCCACCGGGCTGGGTGATCTCGATGGCGGTCATGTCCTGCGGCAGCATATCTTTCTCCCTGATCGGTGCCGATTGATGTAGCCTCTGGCAGCCCGGGCGGCAAGGTTGGGCGGCAAGCATGCGGATGATTGAGGGGAGGCGGCAATGGACTGGGATGAGGCACAGAAGAAGGCGCCGCTGGGGCCGCAATACGATGCCATGTCGATCGCCGATCTCGAGGAGCGTATCGAGGACTTGAAGGCTGAGATCGACCGCATCCGCGCCGCGATTGCCAAGAAGCAGGCGGCGCGCGGCTCGGCCGCCGGGTTCTTCAAGAATTAGCGCGGGCGCTTTTCCAGCCAGTCGGCGGCAGCCCCGGCAAGGGCGGTTTCGCGCGGGCCGGGTTCCAGCAGGATGCGCGGGTCGTGCAGTGGGCGGCTCATATCCTCCACCGTCTGCGCCAGGGCTTCCGAACTGCCGGACCGGAAGCGGCCGGCCCGTTGGCCGTCGCGAATCACGCCGGCATAGAGCGCGCGCAGCGCCCGGCGGTGCTGTTCCCACACATCGGCGCTGTCCTGCAACGCTGCCGTCACCACCTCGGCCAGCACGCGGTCGGCCAGCAGCAGCCGCAGGCATTCGGCTTCCGCCAGCAGCAGGCTTTTCAGCCGCGCCGCCGGGCTGCGGTCGCGGTCGCGTGCCAGTTCCGCCAGGCGCGCTTCGTCAACCTGCAGCATGCGGGCGGCCAGGGCGGCCAGGATGGCGCGTTTGCTGGGGTAGAAACGGTAGAGCGCGGTGCGCGCCATGCCGGCGGTGGCGGCGATATCCTCGATCCGCGCCTTCTGGCTGCCGAGCCGGCGGAAACTCGCCAGCGCCGCTTCCAGCAGGCGGTCCGAATTCGGCAAAGCCGCTATGTCATCCCGTTCGGCCATGCCCCACCTTACCTGAAACCACAATCCCTGAAACCTTGGCCGGCCCTGAAACCTTGGCCGGAAAACCGCCCCGGGAACGCTATCCCGGGCTTCACCCTTCCTTAAGCAATCCAGGTTACAAACAATACAGTATCGTATCGTGTTTCCTCCCTGTTGGACTAAGACGGCCGCCGCGCCTGTATGTCCCAACTCCGGCGGCCGTTTTTTTCACAGCACGGCTTTTCCCGCGACACGGCGATCCCTCCGTTACAATCCGTTACAACTGCTTGACTCCGTCCGTAGGCGGTGCGTTAATCATTGCAGTTTGAGGTTGAGGCAATTCACAGGGCCGTCCCAAAATTGGGGCGGCCTATTTTTTTGCCGCCCTCGTATTTTGCCGCGAAGCCGGTATTGTCGCGCCAGTTTGGCCGGGCCGGTTTGGCTCGCCAGTTTGGTCAGGCCAGTTTGGTCAGGGGAGTGCCCGATGGAGCCGAAATTTCTCAAATTCGATACGCTGAGCCTGCATGCCGGCCAGCAGCCCGATCCCACTACCGGCGCCCGGGCGCTGCCGATCTATCAGACCACGTCCTATGTTTTCCGCGATGCCGACCATGCCGCCGCCTTGTTCAACCTGGAACGCGCCGGCCATATCTACTCGCGCATCTCCAACCCCACCGTCGCGGTGCTGGAAGAACGCCTGGCGGCGCTTGAAGGCGGCGTCGGCGCGGTCTGCACCGCGTCTGGCCAGGCCGCCCTCCATCTCGCCATCGCCACGCTGATGGGGCAGGGGGCGCATATCGTCGCCAGCCGCAACATCTATGGCGGCAGCTACAATATCCTGGTCCATACCCTGCCGCGCTTCGGCATCACCACCAGCTTCGTCGATCCGCGCGATCATGCGGCGCTGAAAGCCGCGATCAAGCCGGAGACGCGGCTGGTCTTCGGCGAGATTCTGGGCAATCCCGGCCTGGAAGTGCTGGATGTGCCGGCCTGGGCCGAGATCGCCCATGCCGCCGGCCTGCCGCTGATGCTCGATTGCACCTTCGCCACGCCGTATCTGTTCAAGGGCTTCGAGCATGGCGCCGACCTGGTGATGCATTCCGCCACCAAGTTCCTCGGCGGCCATGGCGTCGCCATCGGCGGCGCTCTGATCGATTCAGGCCGCTTCGACTGGGAAGCCTCGGGCAAGTTCCCGACCCTGACCGAACCCTATGCCGGCTATCACGGCCTGGATTTCGCCGAGGAATTCGGCCCCGCCGCCTTCATCATGCGGGCGCGTGCCGAGGGTTTGCGCGACTTCGGCGCCTGCCTCTCGCCAACGAATGCCTTCCATATCCTGCAAGGCGTCGAGACGCTGCCGTTGCGCATGAGCCGTCATGTCGAGAATGCGCGCCAGATCGTGCAGTTCCTCAAGAACCACAAGGGCGTCGAATGGGTCAGCTATCCCGAACTGCCGGAACACAAGGACCATGAACTGGCCAAGAAGCTGCTGCCCAAGGGCAGCGGCGCGGTGTTCAGCTTCGGCGTCAAGGGTGGCCGTGCGGCTGGCCGGGCGCTGATCGAGGCGTTGCAGGTATTCTCGCATCTCGCCAATGTCGGCGACGCCAAGTCGCTGGTGATCCATCCGGCCTCGACCACGCATCAGCAGATGTCCGCTGCCGAACTCAAGGCTGCCGGCATCGGCGAGGAACTGGTGCGGCTTTCGGTCGGTCTCGAAGATATCGGCGACCTGATCGATGACCTGAACCAGGCTCTGCGGGCTGCCGCCAAGGCGGCGCCGGCGCAGGCCGCTGAGTAACGAGGGCAGTAAAGATGTGGCTTGAGGTTCAGGGTACCAAGATTTTCGCCGCCACCGGCGGCAAGGCATTCGATCCGGCATTGCCGACGGTGGTGTTCATCCATGGCAATGCCTGCGATCACACCGCCTGGGCATTGCAGACGCGCTGGTTCGCCTATCACGGCTGGTCGGTGCTGGCGGTCGACCTGCCGGGCAATGGCCGCTCCGGCGGCGAGATGCCGCAGAGCATCGAGGCCATCGCCGATTGGCTGCCGCATCTGCTCGATGCCGCCAAGGTGCAGCAGGCGGCACTTGTTGGCCATTCCATGGGCGCCCTGATCGCGCTGGAAGCCGCCGCGCGCTATCCGGAACGGGTGACCAAGCTGTCGCTGCTCGGCTTCGCTTTGCCGATGAGCGTCAATCCCGAATTGCAGGCCCTGGCCGATGCCGGCGACTTCAAGGCCATCGCGCTGATGAATGACTGGATGCTGGCGCGCAAGAGCCATATCGGCGGCAACCGCAATCCCGGCGGCTGGATCCTGGGCGGCTCGATCCGCCTCACCGACAGCGCGCCGCGCCAGGTGCTGGCCACCGGCTTCCGCATCTGCAACGCCTATGCGGCGGGCGAGGCGGCGGCGGCCAAGGTCGCCTGCCCGGTGCAGGTGCTGTCGGGTGCGCGCGACATGATGACGCCGGCGCGCTCCGGCGCCGCTTTCGCCAAGAAGTTCAAGCAAGCCCGGGTCGATGTGCTGGCCGATTGCGGCCACTTGATGATGAGCGAGAAGCCGGATGAGACGCTGGATACGTTGAAGGCGTTCCTGGCATGAGCGGCGCCAATGACAAGCCGCAGGCGCGGCTCTACCTGATCACCCCGTCCATCATCGAGCCGGCAGCTTTTGCTGAACAGCTCAAGGCGGCTTTCGGCGCCGGCGATGTCGCCTGCCTGCAATTGCGCCTCAAGGAAGGCGAGCAGCCGGCTTCCGACAATGCCTTCCGCCGTGCTGCCGAGGCGGTGCTGCCGCTCTGCCATGAGCATGATGTCGCGCTGCTGATCAACGACCGTCCGGACCTTGCCGTGAAGCTCGGTGCCGATGGCGTGCATATCGGCCAGCAGGACACGCCCTATGAGGAAGCGCGCCGGCTGCTGGGGCCAGACCGCATCGTCGGCGTCACCTGCCACAATTCCCGCCACCTGGCGATGGAGGCCGCCGAGGCCGGCGCCGATTATGTCGCCTTCGGTGCTTTCTACCCGACGACGACCAAGCAGCCGAAATTCCAGGCCGAGCCGGACCTGCTGGCCTGGTGGTCTGAATTGATGGAAGTGCCAAGCGTCGCCATCGGCGGCATCACGGTGGAGAATTGCGCCCCCCTGGTTGCCGCCGGGACCGATTTTTTGGCGGTTTCGGCTGGGGTTTGGCAGCATCCGGCGGGGCCGGCCAAGGCTGTGCAGGCGTTCAATGAGGCAATTGCCAAGCACCGGCCCGGCTGATAGGGTCCGCCCCCTTCCGCCAGCCCCCCGTCTGAAGTACCGCCGAGCACGAAAAGCCATGGCCCTGCGATCCGCCCTGATTAACGCGATGACCAATTCGGCGCGCAAGGCCGCGCGCGGCCTGCTGCGCGACTTCAACGAGGTCGAGCATCTCCAGATCAGCCGCAAGGGCCCGGCCGACTTCGTTTCCGCCGCCGACCGCAAGGCCGAGAAGGTGCTGCAGGCCGAGCTGTCGAAGCTGCGCCCGGATTTCGGCTTCATCATGGAAGAGGGCGGCCGCGTCGAGGCCAAGGACGGCAAGCATTACTGGGTGATCGATCCGCTGGACGGCACCACCAACTTCCTGCATGCTATCCCGCATTTCGCCATTTCCATCGCCGTGCAGCGCGAGGGCGAGCTGATCGCCGGCATCGTGCTGGACGTGGTGCGCGATGAATTGTTCTGGGCCGAGAAGGGCGCCGGCGCCTATTGCAATGAACGCCGCCTGCGCGTTTCCGTGCGCCGCAAGCTGACCGACGCGGTGATCGCCACCGGTATCCCGTTCCATGGCCGTGGCGACCATGCCCAGTTCCGCCGCGAACTGGCCGGCGTGATGCCGGAAGTGGCCGGTATCCGCCGCATGGGCGCGGCCGCCCTCGACCTCGCCTATGTTGCCGCCGGCCGCTATGACGGCTTCTGGGAGCGTGGGCTCTCGGTGTGGGACATCGCCGCCGGCATCGTGCTGGTGCGCGAGGCGGGCGGCATGGTCACCGACCTCAAGGGCGGCGATACCATGATGGCGTCGGGCGATATTCTCGCCGCCAACGACGCGCTCTACACCCCGCTGCAGAAATTGCTCAATAAACCAGCGTAATTGGTTTCGCTTCCACCCTTTTGCCGGGTTGAGCTAGAGGGGAAGGTCCGCTATCGTTCGCGCCATACTGCGTAACGGGGGGACCCACCGATGGCCGTCAAGCTGTTTCAGCATCCGCTTCCCGCCATGGCGCTCGGCCTGGCGCTGGCGCTGCCGGCTGCGCATGGCGCCTCGGCCCAGACTTCCTATGTCGGTGGCGGCAGCGTGATCGTGAACATGCAGGCGCTCGACCGCCTCGGGCCGCCGCTGCCCGGTTTCGCCAACAATCAGGATCCCGGCTCGCCCGCCCTTGGCGGTCCGGCGCAGAAGCCGCTGCTGGGTGATTCCGGCCCGGCGCCGGCCAGCGTGAAGCTGCGTCCGCCGCGTGCGACCAAGACTGCCGCCGCGCCCGCCGCCGCTCCGGCGGTGGCCAAGGCGCCGACCCCGGCTGCAACGCCCGCCGCAACCACGTCGCGCCGCCCCACGGGCAGCCGTGGCGAAGGCACCAGCCCGGCGCCGCAGACCCCGGCCGTGGTGGTCAATCTGCCGCCGCCGGTCACCGATGCTGCGCCGAGCAATACCGCTGGACGTCCGCTGCAATTGCCCGCACCGCCTTCTGCTGTCGCTGCCGCACCGGTTCCGGCTCCAGCCCCGGTTCCGGCGCCGGCTGCCCCGGCCCCGGCACCCGCCGCCGTAGTCCAGGCTCCCGCCGCGCCGGCTCCTGCCGCAGCGGCTGCGCCGCGCGCCGCCAACCCGGCGGCCCAGCAATCGGCTTTGCTGACACCGCCGCCGGTTTCCGGTGCCGCGCCCTCGGCAGGTCAGGTCAACCTCACCTTTGAAGCCGGCAAGAGCGATCTTTCCGGCGAAGGCAGTGGCGCGCTCGAAGCGCTGGCCCGCGCGCTGGCCAATACCGAGGACCGCATCCAGATCCGCGCCTATGCCAGCGCCAGCGGTGCCGATGCCGCCAGCGGTGCGCGCCGTCTCTCGCTCAGCCGTGCGCTGGCGGTGCGCGGCTTCCTGATCGATCGTGGCATCCGCTCCACCCGCATCGATGTGCGCGCACTGGGCGCCCCCGCCGACAACTCGCCCCCGGATCGTGTTGAAGTTGCCCCGGTCGGGCGCTGATTGATGCAGGCACGCGGCTTTTCGCCCAGGAAAAGCCATATTCGCTGCCTAAGTCGGGACTATATACCACTAGTCATTGGGCCGCAGGATAAGGTGAAGGCATGACCAGACCTGGTCGTTACCTGGTGCGTATGGTGCTGTTTCTCGTCGCCGTGGGCGCCGTGATTTTTGTGCTGAAGGATCCGCTCGAGCGTGCCTTCCTCGCCAACCCGGCGCTCAACGGCCTGATCACGGCTGTCGCGGTGATCGGCATCCTGTTCATCTTCCGCCAGGTTTTCGTGCTCGGCCGCGAAGCCGACTGGCTCGCCGATTGGCAGAAGTCGCAGCGTACCAGCACCGTGGCGCATGTCGGCAAGCCCTCGAACCTGCTGGCGCCGCTGGCCAAGATGCTGGAGAACCGTGGCCCGCGCGGCCAGGTTTCAGCCGCCGCGACGCGCGCTCTGCTCGATTCCGTCGGCTCGCGGCTCGATGAAGCCCGCGACATCTCGCGCTACCTGATCGGCCTGATGGTGTTCCTCGGCCTGCTTGGCACCTTCTGGGGCCTGCTTGAGACCATTGGCTCGGTCACCGACACCATTTCCGGCCTGTCGCTGGGCAGTGAAGAGAATATCAACGTGCTGTTCGAGAAGCTGAAAGGCGGCCTGCAACGGCCGTTGGCCGGCATGGGCCTGGCTTTCTCCTCCTCGATGCTCGGCCTTTCCGGCTCGCTGATCCTCGGCTTCCTCGACCTGCAGGCGGGCCAGGCGCAGAACCGGTTCTATAACGATCTCGAGGAATGGCTCGCCGGCTTTACCCGTGTCGGCGGCGGCGCGGTGGCCGATGGCGACCAGTCGGTGCCGGCTTATGTGCAGGCGCTGCTGGAACAGACGGCTGACAGCCTCGATAACCTGCAGCGTACCCTGGCGCGCTCGGAAGACAATCGCGGCAACGCTTCTGCCGCCCTGCTGCAGCTCAACGAGAAGCTCAGCCTGCTCACGGAGCAGATGCGCGCCGAGCAGGGGCTGCTGCTGAAGCTCACCGAGCATCAGATCGAGATGAAGCCGATCATGGCCAAGCTGGCGCAGAATACCGAAAGCGGCGGCTTCGATGCCGCCAGCCGGGGGCATCTGCGCAATATGGATATCCTTCTCACCCGCCTGCTCGACGATGCCGCCCAGGGTCGCGCCAAGCTGGTGGATGACATGCGGGCCGAGATCAAGCTGTTGTCGCGCACCATCGCGGCGGCAGCCGACAATCAGCGGCGGACTTAAGGTATGGCAAGCCGCGCCTGGCGCCGGGGCGAGAGCGGGGTAGCCAATCCCTGGCCCGGTTATGTCGACGTGCTGTCGACCCTGATGATGGTCATCGTCTTCGTGCTGGCGGTGTTCATCCTGGCGCAGTTCTTCCTCGCCAATGCGATTTCCGGCAAGGACAAGGCGATTGATGCGCTGCGTGGCGACCTCGCTCGGCTGGTCGAGCAATTGTCGCTGGAGAAAAAGACCAGTGCCGACCTGCGTACCAATCTCGGCCAGTTGCAGGCCACGCTGGCTGCCAGCATCGCCGAGCGCGACCAGCTTGCCGCCGCGCTGAGCGATGCCCAGACCCGCCATGATGAAGCCGAGAAGCAGCTTGCCGAGCAGAAGCAGATCGTGATCGATCTCGATGGCAAGCTGGTTTCCGGCGCGGCTGCCCTGGAAGCCGAGCGCCGTGCCTCCGCCGATGCCCGCAGCCAGATCGACCTGCTGAACCGCCAGATCCTGGCATTGCGCGAGCAATTGGCGCAGATCGACCGCATCCTGCGCGAGAGCGAGGAGAAGGAGAAGCAGAGCCAGGCCCAGGTGATCGACCTTGGCAAGCGGCTGAATGCCGCGCTGGCGCGCAAGGTCGACGACCTGATGAGTTACCGCTCGGAATTCTTCGGCCGGCTGCGTCAGGCGCTCGGCGACCGCAAGGATATCCAGATCGTCGGCGACCGCTTCGTGTTTCAGTCGGAAGTGCTGTTCACGTCGGGCTCGGCCGAACTCAATCCGCAGGGCCGCGAGCAGATGGGTCAGCTCGCCAAAACACTGATCGAGATAGCGAAGAAGATTCCGGCTGACCTGCCCTGGGTGCTGCGGGTCGATGGCCATACCGACCGTGTGCCGATCAACACGCCGCAATTCCCCTCGAACTGGGAATTGTCGGCGGCGCGGGCCATCTCGGTAACGAAATTCCTGATCGCCCAGGGCGTGCCGGCGCAGCGCCTCGCCGCTGCCGGCTTCGGCGAATTCCAGCCGCTGGACGAGCGCAACGACGAGATTGCCTTGCGGCGCAATCGGCGCATTGAATTGAAGCTGACGGAGCGCTAGAAACGCCGCCATGCTGAACCTGATCGCTCCGCATTCCTTTGTTGGCCGTCTTGTCGCCAGCCTTGCCTATGGCATCGGCTTGCCTGTGCTGATTTATGCCGTGCTGCTGCTGCGCACCCATGGCAACGAACCGCAGGGCATGTGCAGCCGCGTGCCGGGCCAGGGCGGCACATTGCCGATCCAGATGGGCCGCGGCGATGGCGATTTCACCTGCGGCCTGAACTGGGATTACACTTTCTGGAATCTGGCGCTGCCGGCGCTGGGCTTCGCCGCGCTGGCTTTCATCCTGATGGGCATGGCGCGCAAGCGCGCCTAGGCTATATTTTTGTTCGGGCCCTTAAGGCTCGATTTCCTTCAGCTTCGCCGTCTCGATGCGGCAATCCATGATGCGCGGCTGGAAGGTGGCGCCGATCAGCAGCCGGCCCTTGTGATGCGCTGCCACGCTGGCGCCCGAAAGCAGCCCGCCGGGATCGCCGAAGGCTTCCACAATACGCGTGGCGCCACGGCCATCGCGGTCGACCCGCACCACCAGGCTCGGGCTTTCCTTCTGCGCATCGCGGGCATGGCCGATGAAGGCGAAGGAATTGACGTGCAATGCCGCCCACATCGCGCCGTCGGAATCAAAGCGGATATTGTCGACACCGCCGGGCAACGCCAGCGAGCCGCTGCGCCTGAGCAGGCCGCTGGCCGGCTCGCGGTCAAAGGACAGCACCATGCGCCACAATGTCGAGCCGACCAGGGCGGTGAGGCCATCCGGCGTGAGCGCGATGCCATTGGCAAACGCGATATCCTCCGCCACCGGCCTGGTGCCGCGCGGGTCGTGATAGATCACCGTGGAGCGTGAGAGCTGCAGGATATTCTCCACCGCATGCATCCAGCGCGGGCCGGCGCCACGGTCGTTGGTGAGGTAAAAGCTCTGCGGCCCGGTGGCGACGATGCCGTTCGGGCTGACGAACAGGTCGCTGCCGATGCTGCCGAGATGCCTCAGTTTGCCGGCTTCGAGCGCGAAGACTTCCACCGTGTTGCGGTCGGCGCTGCGCTGGTTGATCACCTGCAATACCCACTCGCCGCTGCTTGGGCCATGCAGCGCGATGCCGCGCGGGTGGAACGGCATCTGCTCGGGCACATTGAGTTCGGTGAGCTTGCCCGGCGCATTGCCGCTCAAGTCATAGAACCACAGGCCGCCGCGATTGCTGCGGTTGCGGCGGTCCTGCGCCGAGATGATGGCACCGCTGCCATCGGGCAGAATCAGGATGTCTTCCGGCCCAGCCGGCGCATCGATGGGCGTGCATTGCCCGGCCATGAAAGGCTCGACGCTGCGATAGGCGCCGCCCAGCCACACGGTATAGACGCCATAGGCGACCAGCACGGCCGCCAGGAAACTCCACCACAGCTTCATGCGCGAGCCGCGCCGCACTGGCAGATTGCGATTGGGCGCGCGCTGGCGCGGACTAGCTGGCGGCTTCGGTGTCATCGAGGGTGGTGTTCATGAATTGCAGCCGCGCCAGCCGTGCGTAGAGGCCGTCCTCGCGCATCAGCGTTTCATGCCGCCCGGCGGCGACGATGCGGCCCTTGTCCATCACCACGATGCGGTCGGCTTTCTGCACGGTGGCCAGGCGGTGCGCGATCACCAGGGTGGTGCGGCCGCGCATCAGGTGTTCCAGCGCCTTCTGCACCTTGCGCTCGGATTCGGCATCCAGCGACGAGGTGGCTTCGTCCAGCAGCAGGATCGGCGGATCGCGCAGCAGGGCGCGGGCGATGGCGATGCGCTGGCGCTGGCCGCCGGAAAGCCGCACACCGCGTTCGCCCAGATAGGTGTCGTAGCCCTGCGGCAATGCCTGGATGAAGCCGTGCGCCGCAGCGGCTTCGGCGGCCTGGCGCAGTTCGGCATCGCTGGCATCGGGCCGGCCATAGCGGATGTTGTCGGCGACGCTGGCGCCGAAGATCACCGGATCCTGCGCCACCAGGGCGATATGCTGGCGCAAGGCCACCGGATCGAGGCGGCGGATCGGCACGCCATCGACGCGCACTTCGCCGAATTGCGGATCGTAGAAGCGCAGCAGCAACTGGAACAGCGTGGTCTTGCCCGCGCCCGAGGGGCCGACAATCGCCACCGTCTCGCCGGCCTTGATCTCCAACGACAGGTTGTCGACAGCGGGCATGTTGGGCCGCGCCGGATAGGTGAAGCGCAGTTCGGCGAATTCGACGCGGCCTTCCGGCTTGGCCGGCAGGGCGAGCGGCTGGCTTGGGGCCTGGATGCCCGGCTCGGTGGCCAGCAACTGCATCAGCCGTTCGGCGGCGCCGGCTGCCCGCTGCACATCGCTCCACACTTCCGACAAGGCACCAACCGATGAGGCGCCGATGATGGCATAAAAGACGAAGGCGGAGAGTTCGCCGCCCGACATCTCGCCGGCGAACACCGCCTTGCCGCCAATCCACATCACGCCGTTCACGGCGCCGAATACCAGCAGCATCACCAGGGCGGTGAGGGTGGCGCGCGCCCGGGTGCGGCGCACGGCGGTATTGAAAGCAGCTTCGGCATTGCCCCGGAAGCGGCGGCCCTCGCGGGCTTCCGCGGTATAGGCCTGCACGGTGCTGATGGCGTTGAGCGTTTCGCCCGCCTGGGCGGCGAGATCGGCCACGCGGTCCTGGCTCTGGCGCGACAAGGCCCGCAGCTTGCGGCCATAGATCACGATCGGCAGCACCACGAAGGGCACCACCACGGCCACCAGCAGGGTGAGATGCGGCGAGGTGATCAGCAGCAGCACGGCGCTGCCGAGGAACAGCAGTATGTTGCGCAGCGCGACCGAGACCGAGGAGCCGACCAGGGTCTGGATCAGTTCGGTATCGGTGGTCAGGCGGGACAGCACCTCGCCGGTGCGGGTGGTTTCGAAGAAGGCCGGCGAGAGTTTCAGCACATGGCTGAACACTGCCTGGCGGATATCGGCGACGATGCGCTCGCCGAGCCAGGTGACGCAGTAGAAGCGGGCATAGGTGGCCACCGCCAGCACCGCCACCACGCCGAACAGGGCGCCGAAATAGAGATCGAGGAACTGGCCGTCGCCGGCGCCGCCGGGATGGGCCGCACTCGGCATGCCGGCGCCGAAGCCGACATCGATGACCCGGCGGATGGCCTGGCCGATGCCCAGCACAGCCAGCGCCGCCACCACCAGGGCAATGCCGGCCAGCACCGCCACCCAGCGGTAAGGCTTCAGGAAACCGAGCAGCAATGTCAAAGGCTTGAGCGGCGCACGGGGCGGCCTGCCTCCGGTCTCCGGGGTGGCGTCTCGGGCTGTGCTCGGGCGGGTCGCGGTCATGGCGGTAGGGATATACCAGCCGGGCCGGTTTCTGCCCAGCGGCAGGGCCTGGTTCCCGGGGTCGCAGGGTCGCCCCAGGAAGCCGCCCAGGAAGCCGCCCAGGAAGCCGCACGGGGGCACTTCCGGGCTTGCGGAGGCGGCCTGCTTTGGCTATAACCCGCCGCCATTGCGGATTTTTGAGGCCGGCCCGGGTGTGTCCAGGCGGCCAGGAGACAGATCATGAAGGCCGATATCCATCCCGACTACCACGAAATCAAGGTGCAGATGACCGACGGCACCGTGTATTCGACCCGTTCCACCTACGGCAAGGCGGGCGATACCCTGGCGCTGGACATCGACTCGAAGTCGCATCCGGCCTGGACCGGCGGCCCGGCCCGTATCAACGAGGCGGGTGGCCAGGTGGCCAAGTTCAACAAGCGTTTCGCCGGTTTCGGCCTTAAGAAGTAAAGCTTTTCCGCCCTTCACAGGCGGTGCTAGAATTGCAGGCGGTCCGAATACTCGGGCCGCCTGTATTGTTTTCTAGGGAGCCGCCAGCAAAATGGGGCAGGTTTACCAGGCGACGTCGTTCCAGCTCGGTACCGAGGTGGTGACTATTGTTCTCGTCGCGGAGAGCGCCGTTGCCACCGCCGAAATGGCGCAACGGTCATTCAAGGCATTGCAGCCCTATTTCGGCAATTCGTTGCTGGTGCTGGCCTATCAGGCAATGAATCTGGCGCCGCAATTCGTTGGCCCGAAACACATCGTGCAGCAGCTTGGCGGCAAGCGGCTCACTGATTTCCGCTGGCAGCCCGTGGCCATAACGCGCTAACCGCGCGCAACGCCCCTCTTGAAAGCCGTCACAGGCTCCCTAAATCGAAAGCATCCCGGTGCCGCAGAGCGGATCGGGGCAGTTCCGCGGTCTGGCCATCCTGGCGGGCCGCAAGCAACCCATCTTGTCGCTCAAGGAGGATAAGACCCATGCGTGCTTTCGATATTTCCCCGCTGCTGCGTTCCAGTGTCGGCTTCGACCATGTGAACCGCCTGTTCGATCTCGCCAGCCGGCTGGACGAATCGAGCCTCAGCTACCCGCCCTACAACATCGAGAAGCGTGGCGAAGATGCCTACCGCATCACCATGGCGGTGGCCGGCTTCCGCCAGGATGAACTCGATGTGACGGTGAAGGAAAACAGCCTCACCATTTCGGCCAAGGCGCAGGGCGCCGAGCAGCCGGAAGAGGGTGTGACCTACCTGCACCGCGGCATCGCGCGCCGCGCCTTCGAGCGCCGCTTCGAGCTTGCTGACACCGTGAAGGTGGTGGGTGCGCAGCTCACTGACGGCCTGCTGCATATCGAGCTGAAGCGGGAGATCCCCGAGGCCAAGAAGCCGCGCCAGATCTCGATCAACGTCGGCAGCCAGCCGGTGACGCTGGAACAGGCCCGCGCCGCGTAACGCGCGTCCTGACCTCGAAATGAAGAAGCCCGGGTGGCAACACCCGGGCTTCAGCTTTTTCTGGCCTGTCTTTTATGATCAGGCGGTCTTGAGCGCCGCCACGCCAGGCAGTTCCTTGCCTTCCAGCCATTCCAGGAAGGCACCGCCAGCGGTCGAGACGTAGGAGAATTCCTCCGCCACGCCGGCATGGCGCAGAGCCGCCACGGTATCGCCGCCGCCGGCCACGCTGAGCAGGCGGCCCGAGGCGGTGAGCGCCGCTGCGGTGCGCGCCACCATCACGGTGCCGGCATCGAAGGGCGCGGTCTCGAAGGCGCCGAGCGGGCCGTTCCATACCAGCGTCTTGCAATCCGCCAGCAGGGTGCCGAGCCGCGAGGCCGCGACCGGTCCGATATCCAGGATCATCTGGTCCGCCGGCACGCGGTCGGCTGCCACCACCTTGCTCGGGGCACCGGCCTTGAACTCGCGCGCCACCACTACGTCGTCGGGCAGCACCACGGCACAGCCGCGCGTCACCGCATCGCGCAGGATGTCGCGGGCGGTATCGGCCATGTTCTTCTCGCACAGGCTCTTGCCCACCTCGCGCCCCTGGGCGAACAGGAAGGTGTTGGCCATGCCGCCGCCGATGATCAGCTTGTCGACCTTGCCAAGCAGGTTGCCGAGCAGTTCGAGCTTGGTGGAGACCTTGGCGCCGCCGATCACGGCGGCCACCGGATGCTCCGGCTTTTCCAGCGCGGCCGAGAGGTGCTTCAGTTCCACTTCCATGTTGCGGCCGGCATAGGCCGGCAGCAGATGCGCCAAGGCTTCGGTGGAGACATGGGCGCGATGGGCGCAGGAGAAGGCGTCGTTGACGTAGATGTCGCCGAGATCGGCCATCATCTTCGCAAACGCGCTGTCGTTCTTCTCTTCCGCCGCGTGGAAGCGGGTGTTCTCCAGCAGCACGATACCGCCCTTGCGCAGCTTCTCGATCGCCGCCTTGGCGGCATCGCCGACGCAATCCTCGGCGAAGCCGACGCCTGAGCCGAGCGCGGTGGCAAGCGCTGCCGCCACCGGCTTGAGGCTCATCTCGGGCACCACCTTGCCGTCGGGACGGCCGAAATGCGACAGCACCACCACCTTGGCATCCTTGCGCGACAATTCGTGCAAGGTGGGCAGGATGCGGCTGATGCGCAGATCGTCGGTGATGCGCCCGTCCTTCATCGGGACGTTGAGATCGACGCGGACGAGCACGGTCTTGCCGGCAACGTCCACGTCATCCAGGGTGTGGAAATGAGCCATGGGGCTTACGGCCTCAGAGCTTCGCCATGGCGATGGCGGTATCCGACATGCGGTTGGAGAAGCCCCACTCGTTGTCGTACCAGCTCACCACGCGCACCAGATTGCCTTCCATCACCTGGGTCTGCTTCAGGTCGAAGGTGGAGCTGGCCGGGTTGTGGTTGAAGTCGCTGGAAACCAGCGGCTGGTCGTTGACGCCGAGGATGCCCTTCAGCTTGCCATTGGCGGCAGCAACGATGGCGGCGTTGATTTCCTCGGCGGTGGTGTTCTTCTTCGAGATGAACTTGAAGTCGATCAGCGACACGTTCGGGGTCGGCACGCGGATCGAGGAGCCGTCCAGCTTGCCCTTCAGGTTCGGCAGCACCAGGCCGACAGCCTTGGCGGCACCGGTGGTGGTCGGGATCATGGAGAGCGCGGCGGCGCGGGCGCGGTAGAGATCCTTGTGCATGGTGTCCAGCGTCGGCTGGTCACCGGTATAGGCATGGATCGTGGTCATGTAGCCCTTCTCGATACCCACGGCGGCATCGAGGATGAAGGCGACCGGCGCCAGGCAGTTGGTGGTGCAGGACGCGTTCGACACCACGGTATGCTCAGCCTTGAGCTGGTCATGGTTCACGCCATAGACCACGGTGAGGTCGGCGCCGGTGGCCGGCGCGGAGACCAGCACCTTGCGGGCGCCGGCGGTGAGATGCAGCGCGGCCTTCTCCTTGTCGGTGAAGATGCCGGTGCATTCCATCGCGATATCGACCTTCAGCTCCTTCCACGGCAGCTTGGCCGGGTCGCGCTCGGCGGTCACCTTGATCGGGCCGCGACCGACATCGATGCTGTCGCCGTTGACGGTCACGGTGCCGGGGAAGCGGCCATGCACGCTGTCATAGCGGAACAGATGCGCGTTGGTCTCGACCGGGCCGAGATCGTTGATGCCGACAACCTCGATATCCGTGCGGCCGGACTCGATAATGGCGCGCAGCACATTGCGCCCGATGCGACCAAAACCATTGATGGCAACGCGAACCGTCATCTTTCGTCTCCAGGAGAGCTGACGCGGGCCGCAGGACTGGACCCGCAAAGGGGTGGTACCCGCAAGGTGAGCGGGTTTTCGGGCCTGGATGTAGCGGCTTTGGCCCCCCTTATCAAGGCGGCCAAGCCCGATAAACAGGCAACCGCTTCAAATCCGCGCGGAAGCCGGCTAGAGTTCCCGTTAGTGGGGTTAAGTACATGAAGTTGGGGGAATAATATGGTGGCGTCGATCCGGCAGGCGTGGCTTGCCGCTTTTCTGGTGCTGGGCTTCGGATTCGTCGGCGCTGCCCAGGCGCAACAGCAGCCGCGTGCGCCCTATCCGGGCCAGGCCCCTTCAGGCCAGGTCTATGCCCAGTCGACCCAGGCGATGGCGCCGGCCGGCACCAGCACCGCCAAGGCCGATGATCCGGCCTTCTGGGCTTTCTCGGCCGGCTGGTTTGATATCAACAAGCAGAAGAATGAGGCTTTCGAGGGCCGCATCGAGTATCGCGGTGCCGAAAAATATTGGATTTTCAAGCCTTTCGGCGGCATCATGGCCACCTCTGACCGTGCCGTGCATGGCTTTGCCGGCGTGCTGGTCGATCTCTATTTCGGCCGCCGCTGGGTGCTGACGCCGAGCTTCGCGCCCGGCCTCTACTACGAGGGCGACGGCAAGCATATCTCCAACGGCATCCAATTCCGCTCGCAGCTCGAATTGAGCTACCGCTTCGACGACCGCTCGCGACTCGGCATCAGCTTCAACCACATCTCCAATGCCGGCATCCGCGACCCGAATCCGGGTTCCGAGACCCTGGCCATCACCTACGCCATCCCGACCGACAAGCTGTTCAAGTGGTAGGGGCGTGATCCGGTGCCGCGCTCGATGCGGGCGCGGCATTTTATTTGATTTGAATGTTCTGTTTTTATTCGATTCTTGGCTTGGCGGGCCGGTACGGCCTAGAGTTTGGCTGCGGATAACGTGCCACCAGGGAGATCATGCGCCCCCTTTACATAATGCTGCTGTTGCTCTTGCTGCCGGGCTGGGCTCGGGCGGCTGAGCCGCTGCTGTGGCTGAAGGCGCAGTGGGTGCCGGTCTTCGTGGAGCAGGAAACCGGCTTCGGCGATGCGGCGCTGGACTGGCTGAAGCAGCGGCTGCCGGATTACCGCCATGATACCCGCTTCCTGCCGTTGCCACGCCTGGAGCGGCTGCTAGCCGAGCAGCCGCAGGCCTGCACCGCCAGCCTGGCGCGTAATCCTGCCCGCGAGGCGCGCTTCCTGTTCTCGCGTGACTTCCTGCGTCTGCCCGGCCTGGCCGTGGTGGTGCGTGAGGACAGCCTGAAGGCAGTGAAGGCGCATGGCGATGCTCAAGCTGGCATTGATATGGCGGCTTTGCTCAGCGATGCCGCGCTGGATGGCGTGATCAACGAAAACCGCAGCTATGGCACGGCGCTGGATGCTGTGTTGCAGCCGGTGCCGCCAGAGCGGCTGCTGCGGCTGCCGCGTGCCAGCACCATGGTGGCGATGCTGGGCGCCGACCGCGTTGACTGGCTGCTGCTCTATCCCTTCGAGGCCAATGCCCAGGCCCGACTGCTCAAGCCGCCGCCTGTGCTGCATATGCTGCCGATCCGCGGCCAGCGGCCGGTGACCGCCAGCGGCATCGCCTGCGCCCGCAGCGCCTTCGGCCAGCGTGTTGTCGATCAGGTCAACGCGCTGATTGATGCCCATCCTGGTGCGCCCTGGCAGGCCGCTCTCGACGCTTTGCTGGATGACGAGACCCGGGTGCGCATGGGGGCGCGCTAGAAACCAAATACTCCCGGATCGAAGCCGAGGCGGCGCCAGAGATCGGCGGGATGCTCGCCGCCTTGGCGGCGCTCGCGCAAACTCGGCGCGTTATGCCGCTTGGCCAGGCGTTCGCCGGCAGTATCGAACAGCAGCGGGTGATGCGCGTAGTCCGGCACCGGTAGGCCGAACAGCGCCTGCAGCAGCCGGTGCAGCGGCGTGGCATTGCGCAGATCGACGGCACGGGTGACCAGCGTGATGCCTTGCAGGGCATCATCCAGCGTGACGCAGAGATGGTAGCTCGCCGGGGTTTCCTTGCGCGCCAGCACGGCATCGCCATGCAGGCGGTGCAGCGTATCAAACGTCACCACCTGTTCGCCCAGCTCGGCGTCATGCCAGGAAAGCGCGGGATGTAGCGCACAGGCAGCGGCGATGTCGAGCCGCAGCGCATAGCTTTCGCCGGCCGCGATCCGCGATGCGCGCTCGTCATCGGAAAGATGGCGGCAGGTGCCGGGATAGATCGCCGTGCCGTCTTCCGCATGCGGGGCGCCGCCGATGCGGGCGATTTCGGCCAGCACCTGTTTGCGGGTGCAGAAGCAGGGATAGAGCAGGCGGCGCGCGGCAAGCTTATCCAGCGCCGCGCCATACTCGGCGAAATGCTGTGATTGCCGCCGCACCGGTTCTGCCCAGCGCAAACCCAGCCAGGCGAGGTCTTCCAGCAAGCCAGCATCGAATTCCGCCCGGCAGCGGGTGCGGTCGATATCCTCGATGCGCAACAGGAAGCGGCCGCCTTGAGTATTGGGGGCAGCTTCATGCGCCTTGGTCCAGGCGAAGCCGGCGGAATAGGCATGGCCCTCATGCAGCCAACCGGTCGGGCTCGGTGCGAAGCGAGTGACCATGGAAGGGATGACAGGGTTCATGGAAGGGATGACAGGGGCGCCGGGCATCGGCAAGCTGGCTCCAGAAGCGACTCCGAGCAAGCTATGACAAAGCCCGCTGCCAAAGGGAAGCCACTCAATGCCGCGAAACCGGACCAGCGCGCCCGCACGCTGAAGGCGCTCGCGGAGCTTTGCGTCCGTGAACCGCGCTTTGCCCAGGCGCTCGAGGTCTGCGGCCATGTGCATGACCGCCGCCGACCCGCCGATCTTGCCAATCTCTGCCGCATCATTGTCGAGCAGCAGGTTTCAGTGGCCGCCGCCGCGACGATCTGGGCCCGTGTCGAAGCCATGGTGGTGCCGTTCACGGCGGAAAATATTCTCGGCCATGACGAGGCCGCCTTGCTTAGGTGCGGCCTCAGCCGGCCGAAGTTGCGCTACTTGCGCGAGATTGCCCTGGCGGTTTCAAACGGTAGCCTCGATCTCGGCAGCCTGGCGGCGCTGGAGGATGCGGAAGTATTCGCCCGGCTCACGGCAGTGAAGGGCATCGGCCGCTGGACGGCGGAAATCTTCCTGCTGTTCGCCCTCGACCGCACCGATATCTGGCCGGCGCATGACGTGGCGTTGCAGGAAGCGGCGAAACGCCTGTTCAACATGCGCAAGCGGCCGGATGTGAAGCGGATGGACAAGATCGCCGCCCGCTGGAAACCGCATCGCGGGGTCGCCGCGCGGCTGCTCTGGCGCTATTATAGTGTTTCCAAGCAGCAACCGGTGACACCATGAGCCAGACGCCCTCCCAATTCCCCGGACGTCTCATCGATGGCCCCCGCCTGCCGCCCACCAAAGGCCCGGCGCGGCAGCTTATCGTGCTGCTGCATGGCTATGGCGCCGATGGCAATGACCTGATCGAACTCGCTTCGCATTGGCGGCGTGAATTACCTGGCGCGGCTTTCGTGGCGCCGAATGCGCCGAGCCTGATTCCGGGCACGCCGCAAGGCCCCGGCTTCGGCGGCCGGCAATGGTTCGGGCTGAATGATTACGATCCGAACATGCTGCGCCGCGACCCGCACCGCGCCGGCGGCATTTACGAAGCCTTGTATGCCGGTGCCGAACAGGCAGCCCCGGTGATCGAGGCGTTTCTCGATGCCGAACTGGCGCGGCATAACCTGCCGGCGGCCAGGCTTGGCCTGGTCGGTTTCAGCCAGGGCACCATGATGGCGCTGCATGTCGGCCTGCGCCGGGCTGCGGCACCCGGCGCCATCCTCGGCTATTCCGGCGTGCTGGTTGGCGCCGCCAAGCTGCCGGAACAAGCGCGAGGTAAGCCCCCGATTCTGCTGGTGCATGGCTCGGCCGATGATGTGGTGCCGATGGAAGCCCTGTTCGACACGCTGAACGGCCTCGGCGCCGCCGATATTCCGGCGCGCTGGCATCTCAGCCTCGGCGTGCCGCATGCGATTGACCCGGAAGGGTTGCGCCTGGGCGGCCATTTCCTGGCCCAGAGCTTGTGACGTGCCGGGTTTGTGAGGCGACGGGCTTGTGATGCGACAAAATAAGGTAGTTGTCACCGGGGCGTAACGCAGCATATTGTATTGTCTAGGCATTCAGTTGGCGTTCCCCCTTGTCGTTAGCAGTGGGAGTGATCACAGGATGAGGCCAGACAATTGTCCGGCATTGGTGCTTAACGCGGATTATCAGCCGCTGTCTTACTTCCCCTTGTCCGTCTGGCCCTGGCAGGAAGTGGTCAAGGCGGTATGCATGGACCGCGTCACGATTCTCTCGGAATACGATCAGGAAATCCGCAGTCCCAGCTTCCGCATGCGGCTGCCTTCCGTGGTGGCGCTGAAACGCTATATCCAGCCCGCGCGGCGCCCGGCCTTCACCCGGTTCAATCTTTTCCTGCGCGACCGCTTCGCCTGCCAATATTGCGGCAGCCGCCACGAACTCACCTTCGATCATGTGATCCCGCGCTCGCGCGGCGGCCTCACCCGCTGGGACAACGTGGTGGCGGCCTGCGCACCGTGCAATCTGCGCAAGGGCGGCCGCATGCCGCGCGAATGCCGCATGTTCCCGCGCACCGCGCCGCATGTGCCGAGCGTGACCGAATTGCAGCAGAATGGCCGCGCCTTCCCGCCCAACTACCTGCACCAGAGCTGGCGCGACTATCTCTACTGGGATAGCGAGCTGGAACCTTAAATCCGCTCGGACAGCCAGATGGCGGCGCGGGTGGCGGCTTTCACGCCCTGGCTCAGCGCCGGATAGGCCGGGGCCTCCTGGGCGCCGGCCTCGCGCGCGGTGTCGCGATGCTCGATTTCCTCGGCACGGAACTGCTCGATCAGCGCGGCAAGCTCCGGCTCCGCCTTGCCCTCGGCGGCCAGCGTCTCCAGTGTTTCGAGCTGGCGCGAATAATGCGCGTCGATCACTTCCTCGACAGCCTCCGTGCAGGCCATCGCGGCCTTCTCGCCGAGCATCGCGGTGGCGGCGCCGAGCGCGAAGCCGGCGACATGCCATAGCGGCCCGAGCAGGGTGGGGCGTGCGCGGCGCTCCGGCAGCAGCTTGTCGAAAGCTGCGAGATGCTTCATCTCCTGTTCCGCCATGTGGCGGATGGTCGGCGTCGAGGGCGCGTTTTTCAGCACTGCAAGCTGGCCTTCGTAGATGCGCTTGGCGCCGTACTCACCGGCATGGTCGACACGCAGGATGCGCTCGATGACCTCGGCTGGCTTGAGGTCGCCGGGTAGACGCGGCTTGGTATTGGTCATGCCTGCCTCGCTTTGATCGCGGCCAGGATGGCGAGCAGCGCGCCCCACAGCGCGTTCCAGGCTGCCATGCTGAGACCGAGGAAGGAGAAGGCGGCTTCATCGCAGCGCACGATGGGTGCAGACAGCACCTGCGCGCGCAAGGCTTCCAGCGTGGTGGCGGTATTGCCGCCGCCGCAGCTCTCAAGGCCCGCCCACCATTTCTGCTCGACGCCGGTATGGAACAGGCCGATGCCGGCGGTGATCGCGAAGCTGAGTGCCACCAGCCATAGCAGCAGCGGGCGGAAACGCTCCAGCCGCCACGCGGCGAGTCCGAGAAGAATCGCGGCGGCATAGGGCCAGCGCTGCCACAGGCAGAGCTGGCAGGGCGCGAGGCCGAAGCCGTATTGCGCCACGAAGGCGGCGCCGAGGGTGAGGGCGCTCAAGCCGGCGAACAGCAGGCCGGCGAGCTGTGCGGAGAGACGGTCGAACATGGCGGCATTTTAGGCCCTGACGGGCGGCTCCGGAAGTCCCGGGAAACACTGTGACGATATGTTGCAGGCGGCATCACGGTAACAATTCCGGCAAGAGCTGCCGGGGCGAATCTGCCGGGGCATTTTCCTGCAACACTATTACTTCGCCGAATCAACGCGCTGCGAAATGCCTGTGGCTGGCATGCGGCTTGAAATTCATGCGCTGGGGGCAAGCCGCCCTCATCAGCCATAGGAGACCGACATGGTTACAAGTGTCAGCAGTGCGAGCGGCTTCAATCCGCTCGAAATGATGAAGCAGATGCGGCAGAAAATGTTCGAGGAGGCCGATAGCGACGGCGATGGCTCCTTGAGCAAGGCCGAGCTGGAAGCGCAGATCAGCAAGATGGAAGAGCAGCGCAAGGCCGAGGGTGTTTCCGGCCCGCGCGGCGGCAAGGGTCCTTCCGCCGACCAGATGCTGAAGGATTTCGACAGCGACGGCGATGGCAACATCTCGCAGACCGAGTATGACAGCGGCTTCGCCAAGCTGGACGAGCAGATGCAGT
>VFQP010000677.1_pt1 | contig 57895 bp, 53 predicted proteins | sample 3512351 | NCBI WGS metagenome assembly VFQP01 (sample SAMN10412372, study PRJNA504923) | tailings metagenome | isolation source: Relicate 1 Philex TSF1 revegetated site | place: Philippines: Tuba, Benguet | collected 2017-08-29 | reverse complement strand
TTTCAGGCGTTTCTCATGAGTTTTCTACTATCAAAGGTGTAGTTGAAGATTTAACAGAAATCATCCTTAACTTAAAGCAAGTTCGTTTTAAGAAAGTAGGTGAGTCTGGCGATTCTGAAAAAATCTTTATCATTATAAATGGTCAAGATCAATTCTTAGCAGGAGATGTTACCAAATTTTCTAACAATTTTGAGGTTTTAAACCCTGAATTGGTAATTTGTAACATGGAAAAATCTGTTACTTTGGAGGTTGAGTTAACCGTAAACAAAGGACGTGGTTATGTACCTGCAGAAGAAAACAAAGTTTCTGATAGCGTAGTTGGTGTAATTGCAATCGATTCGATTTTTACGCCAATGAAAAATGTAAAATACACGATTGAAAACTATCGTGTTGAGCAAAAAACAGATTACGAGAAATTGATCTTAGACATTTCTACTGATGGATCTATCCACCCAGAAGAAGCTTTGAAAGAAGCTGCTAAGATTTTGATCCAACACTTTATGTTATTCTCTGATGAGAACTTGGTATTGGAATCTCAAGCTAAAGAAGAAACTAAAGAAGTTGATGAAGAAATTTTACACATGCGTAAAATCCTTAAAACTGAATTAGTTGATTTAGATTTATCTGTACGTGCATTAAACTGCTTAAAAGCAGCTGATATCCGTACTTTAGCTGATCTAGTTTCTTACGATGTTGCTGATATGTTAAAATTCAGAAACTTCGGTAAGAAATCGTTAACTGAAATCCAGGAATTGGTAAAATCTAAACAATTATCGTTTGGAATGAACCTTTCTAAGTTTAAGTTAGACGAAGAATAATTTAAGTTTTAGGTTGTAAGTTTTACGTATTACGTATCATTTATAACGTATCACTTTGAGAATTAAATTAATTCACTGTGTGTAATTCCCTCAGATTAATTTCAAAGAGACGGTACACACTTTATAAACAAAAAAAATGAGACACGGTAAAAAACACAACCATTTAGGAAGAACTACTTCGCACAGAAAAGCGATGTTGGCAAATATGGCTTCTTCTTTGATCACTCACAAGAGAATCACTACTACATTAGCTAAAGCTAAAGCTTTACGTGTTTATGTAGAGCCAATTATCACTAAATCTAAAAACGATACTACTCACTCACGTCGTACAGTATTTGCTTACTTACAAAACAAAGAGGTAGTAACAGAGTTATTCCGCGATGTAGCAGCGAAAGTTGCAAACCGTCCAGGTGGTTACACTCGTATCATCAAATTAAACAATCGTTTAGGCGATAATGCTGAAATGGCGTTAATTGAACTAGTAGATTATAACGAGGTATACGGAAAAGATGCAGCAGCTGCTGAAAAGAAAACTACTCGTAGAGGAAGAAGCAAAGCTAAAAAAGCTGATGCACCTGCTGCAGAAGTAAAAGAAGAAGCGGCTCCAGTTGCTGAAGCTAAAGAAGAAGTTGAAGCTGCACCAGCTGCAGAAGAAACTGCTCCAGAAGCCCCAGCAGCTGATGATGCAGAGGAGCAAAAAGCGTAATCTAACTAACTTATTGTTATGCTTAACCCTTTAGGATTTTTCCTAAAGGGTTTTTTGTTTTAAAAGGATTAGGTTTAAGGGTTTAAGTTATTGGTATTCAAGGGAAATATTGGTAAGAATTACAATTTTTCGTCAATTTGTTGAAAGGTCAGCTATACATTGTTCTCTAATTATCCAAAGCTCGTCAAGTGTTAGGTTTAATGTTTTCTGTTTGTGAAGCCAACTGTTCAAATATTGTTTGTGATAATTTACTTTAAAATCTGCAATTTGGTCTATCCGAATTTCGATTTCTTCTATGAGTTCGTTTTCAAAGTCGGCAGGTTTCGAAGTCTTATTTGTAAAATCTAAAATTTGCCCTGCATATTTTAAATAGTTGTGAGCTTCTGGAATGTAATTAAGTTGATGTTGATGTAAAGTCTCCGAAATTTTTGGTGTGTTCGTCGAGTTCATTCGGAAAATTCCTGTGATGAGTTTCAAACCGGAAAAATTATTTTCGTCTGCAAGTTGTTTCAGTAAGGCGTGTTTTGTGCTGCAAGTTCCGCAATTGTCTGCAAAAACGGTTGTCAAGTTGGCTTTATTTTCGTTTCTTCCGTATGTAAGTTGTCTTACAAATTTGGTTGCTTCACTAAAAGTAGAAATGTTAAGAGCCAAAAATCTTCTAGAAATTGTCCCAATTGGTTTGATGTCAAAATTTATACTGTCTGTCATTTGCGGTTGGTCTGTAGCAAACCGCTTGTTAGTAGCCGTTTTATTCCATAATCTCATTCTTAAATATTGCTAGATAGATAAATCTTAGGCATAAAAAATATCCCCATTGTTGTGAATGGGAAAACGAGGGTAACAAAATCCTTCATCAATGGTTATTATATTTTCGACGGCTGCCATTCTATGATATCACATAACGTTTTGGCGCTTGGCATTGTGGCGGAAATAGCATTCCTTTAGCCGAATATAGTACATAAGCTAAATAGTAGCAAGAAAGTTGAGCCTATTTCCGTCATCCGCCATATTGTCAATGCAATATTATGGGCCGCTTTTGTTCGTTCGCCAACCACGTTTTTCAATGGTTCGAACATTTTCTGCTCTTTTTAAAGTCAACAGATAGTCGTGCAAATGTTTTAATTCTTCGTCTGTGTTGTCGCCTGAAAATTCTTTAATGTAAATTGCGTTTCCGTAATTGTTTCTCGATTTTTCTGGCGTGTCGTCAACGATAATAATTTGCTCAAGTCTAAAACCTTTCTTTTTAAGTTTATCAAGCCTTTTTTCAAAATAGTAGTTGTCAAAAGTATAATCTCGTTTCAGCGAACATCTACTTCGTCCCCAAATAATTTCAAGCTCTACGTTGTACGGCTTTATTTTGTTCACTATTTCTGTTACATAACTGTCGTCCGCTGAACTCCAAATTCCGATTGCAAAATGTTTTGATATGTCAACAAGGAATTTATCAAGGTATGGTCGCTTATGAACATAATATTTGTCAAACTGAAAGTCTGCTGAAAAATCCAATTCTTTTTCAGTAGCGTGAATTAGCGTTTCGTCTAAGTCAAGGATTAAAAGTTTGTCCGATTTTTCGTCCATTTGTCAACTGGTAAGCGAGTCTCTAAGGTACATAATGTTTTGCAGGTTTAAGTTGAGCCTTATCGTTTGTACAAGAGAACCTCTACCACTAAACTAAATAAATAGCTTCAAATTCTCGTGTTCCCACTTCGCCCGGGGCTTAACTTGAACCTGTTGTTAGCAGAAGGGCGACTATAATATTTTTTGTTTAGGGTTTTGACAAGCCTTTTATTATCTATTTCATTGATATTGTATTTAATGTCTAAAAGCTTTCCATTTTCGTCAGTCAAATACAGTCGGTAGTAGCTTCGATTTATGGATGTATTTGCACCTGGTAGTAATAAACCAAATGAACTTTGAACAACATCTGCTCTAAAGTCAAGTTCGGATACTCCTCTAAATTCGTAAGTCTTGTTGTATTGAAAAGGATAGAGGTATTTTAAAGATATTCTGTTGTCAGACAATTCTACCACGCATAAATATCTACCGAATAGATAGAAACATAGTAAATTTAAAATAATTAGCCCCATTACTGAGCTTATAAGGTCTAGTCGCCCAACTAAAAAAAATGTCGAAAATAGAATTACTGTAAATGTTAAAAAGGTTAACAGACAATAATATGCCGTAGGAATTTTTGATTTAAAGTCTGCCATAAATTTCTGTTGTCATTGAGCCTTTCTGCTAATTCATAAATATACACAATAAACCTTCGCTAATCCAACCATATTTAGAGCTATTACCGTAGGTTTTCTTTACTTTAAAAGGCCAATATTTCTATAAATTAGAGCCAACTTCTATTTCATAAGCTGCTTTTCCTGGTTCAAATATTCTAGTTAGTTCAGTTCCTTCTACGGTAATTTTGTTGCCAACCCTTCTAATCCAATTGCCTTCTCTTAATCCTACTACTTTAATGTCGTTTTGGGTTAAAAATTCTAATATTCTGGTTTCTCTAGTCTCGCCATTATGCTGCAGGTTGGGTTGCGGGTCTAAGTAATGCGGGTTGATGTTAAATGGAACCAAACCCATGCACTCGAAACTTGGCGGGTAAACAATAGGCATATCGTTAGTGGTTTTCATGTTGATACCGCCAATGTTACTGCCAGCACTACATCCTAAATAAGGTTTGCCGCTCTCAATATTTTCTTTAAGAACGCTCATCAAGTCTAATTCTTGCAGGGTTTTTACTAATAGAAAAGTGTTTCCACCACCGGTAAAAAATCCTTTAGCGTTTTCAAGTGCCTTAATTTGGTCATCAAATTCGTGAAGGCCTTTTACGCCGATATTGATGGTAGCAAAAAAATCGGCTGCTTTTTTAGTATATTCTTCATGAGAAATGCCTCCTGGTCTGGCAAAAGGAATGAAGATAATTTCGTTTATTCCTTTGAACAGATCGATGACTTCTTTTTTTAGATATGCGAGATATTGTTGGCCGAATAGGGTTGATGTTGAGGCTAGTATAATATTCATAAAATGCTTGTTAATGCTCAAAGATAGGAGTGTTGAGAAAAAAATGACTGATATGATTTTATTATTTCGAGCCTTTTAAAAAAAAAGCAAGTGCTTTTAAGATTGAATTTAGAAATGTACTCGTTGTGGCGGACGCTAAGGTTCAGAAATTATTTAATGGTTGGTGTCTGCGTCAACGACAGCAAAATATAGGGCTAACTTCGTGTAAAGGAATTAGGTTGGCATCGTTGCTGCGTGTTAATTTATACGGTTAATTTAAAGGGTTTGTAAATTTAGTGTTTACTTTTGCAGTTGATAATTAGGCATGAAGATGAACAAGCAGAGCGAAATATTATTTGCGACACAATTGGAAGAAAGTTTAAATGATGAAACCTTCGTGAAGTTGTCTATGGGCAATTACAAGGGAGGCGAAGAAGGCTTAAAGCAATTGTATGTCAAACCTGTCATCATCAAAAATAAAAAGATGTTGTCCTTTAATTTTCGTTACCAAACTAGAGATATCTTTAAAAACTATTTTAGAGAAGAAGGTACCTCACTCATTGAAAATTTTCTTGCTGAAGGATTTAATGTTGCTACTTTATTTACGACCAATGAAGAACATATCTTGGAAAGAAATGCAAAAGGAATTTTTCGGTTGAGAACAAAAGCCTTAGCCCAGAAAAAGGAAGTTCAATTAAACCATAATAAAGATAAGAAACGCTTGATTTTAGCGAAAGACAATGTTTACCTGCAAGAGCTGGGATTAACTAGTGCTGATGGTGTGGTTTTTAAAAATGCGCAAGATAAGTACAAGCAGATTAATCAATATATTGAAATTTTAAGTTCATTGATTAAAGACTTGCCGGATGGCACGATTAATAACGTGGTAGATATGGGTTCGGGTAAAGGCTACCTCACTTTCGCTTTGTACGATTATTTGTTAAACCACCAGTGGCAAAGCCATCCCCTTGGGACAAAAACAAATGTAGTAGGGGTAGAGTTTAGAAAGGATATGGTTGATTTATGTAATGCCATTGCCCAAAAAGCCAATTTCGATCAGCTTTCTTTTATGGAGGGAACGATTGACAGCTACGAAAACGATAACATTAACCTACTGATTGCGTTGCACGCTTGCGACACGGCCACAGATGATGCTATCTACAAAGGCATAAAAGCTAATGCAGAACTGATTGTGGTTGCCCCATGTTGCCATAAGCAAATCCGTAGAGAGATAGAAAAGGGCAAAGCTCAAAACGATTTAAACTTTCTTACCAAACATGGCATATTTTTAGAGCGACAAGCGGAAATGGTTACAGACGGATTGCGTGCTTTAATTTTAGAGTACTTTGGATATAAAACAAAGGTTTTTGAGTTTGTATCTGATGTACATACGCCTAAGAATGTTTTGGTGGTAGGAATTAAAAGTAAAAAGTTAAAAGTAAAAAGTGAAAATTTGGACGGAGTAGATGAGGTTGGGCAGAGCGAAATCCCGACAAGTCGGGAAGCAAGGAACAAGGAGGAAATTCTAAAAAAGATTAAAGACACCAAAACTTATTTCGGTATTGGTTATCATCATTTGGAGAGACTAATGAACATTAGCTAATTAATATTAAACTACCTTGAAAACAACTACCTATAAAATATCAACAGTATTGCTGTTAGCGGTACTATTATTCTTTTCTTCGTGTGAGCCAAAGCGGTTAGGTGAAGAAACTTTTGATTTGAATGACTTTCCTTTTGGCTTAAGTGTTGGCCGTCTTTATGAGCATGAATTGAAAAAGCATAATACAAAAAGCTATTATTCTTCATGTGATACTGTATTTAAAGATGACAGTGGGCATAAAAAGGTTGAAGTAATTAAATATATAGTTGATGCGGAAAAGCCGGCGGCCCCAATAGCAAAACTTAAAAATGTGAAGTTTAACCTTGTAAGGGCTATTGCTGATGCCGACGATAACTTAATGATGATTTCTGGGGAAGCGTATTGTGGATTTAAAGAGCAATTGAAAATGTTAGATGAGCTGAAAAAGGAGCATGGAAAACCAGTGGTTATTCAGCATATTTCTGGTTTTACAACGTTTACTTGGCTACTAAGCGATAAGACAATTCAAGTACAATGTGAAATGATACCGGATTACGATAATTTCAAAAATAAAAGAGAGGATTACTTAAATCCCTTTGGTGGATTTTTGAAAACTGATAATTTTGAACCCAATCATAAACCAGAGATATTCTTTTATATTTTTGATCCGAAAGTTTTAGACTTATTGAACGACCATATTGGGTTTTTCAGCAGCATAAGTGGATTAAAACCTTATTTTTATGATTATACCGAAAATACGAAGCCACTATACTAAGGTTCGCTTAAGATAATCCCTAATTATAAATCCAAAGTAAAACACCTTTCTTTTTCTTAATTAGCAGTTTGTCTATTTGCTTCATCTGCTCATCGGCGATAACCGGACAGCCTGCACTTACACCAAACAACGTTCGCGGATAGATTTCGTAATTTGGGACCGGCGTATAGGAATGCAAGACCACTATTCGTTTAAAAGCATTGTTATTGGTTTGTTTGCCTAAGGAAGTGCAATTGCTGCCTACCTTGTTGCTAAATACTGGTTTGATGGCTGTGCTGCCTCCGCCAACGCCGTGCGCACATAGCCCAGAGATAATGGTTTTCTTTTGCTTAAAATCGTAAACAAATAGCCTATTCTTGCCAGATGGCCTGCTCATGTCTACCATGATGCAAATGCTAGTGTCTAGCTGGTTTTTCTTTGCAAACGAAAAGGCTTCGGAGAGTTTTTCGCTTTTGACGCTTGGTTCGACTGGCCAAAGAGGTAGTAGGAAAAGCAGTAATTTAAGATGTAGCATAGTTAAAGATAAGGTTTTGGTGTGTTGTTTTTATCCAAGGAATACAAACTTTTCTTCATTAAACCTGATGGCAGCGGATCCCGATTTTTCATCGGGATGAGCGTACAGCAGGGCTACATTAGCGAAGAACTACTGACAATCGTTTTCTTAAAATAGGAATTAGTTGTTGGAATTATTGACCATGTGTTAGTCTTTCTGATTTAGTCTTTGGTCTTTTCAGCTTTCCGCTTTTTACCTCTATTTCTGCCAAGCTGTCAGCAGTAATCTGAGTTTTCTTTTACATTTTAACAGCTTTTTTTGACAAAATTCTGCCAAAACCCTGTTGGCACATTGCTTGTTATTAACATGGAAACACAAAAAATAACAAAAGAAAATATATAATAAAATGGGAAAAATAATTGGTATAGACTTAGGAACTACGAACTCTTGTGTGGCGGTAATGGAGGGTAACGAGCCTGTGGTTATTGCTAACAGCGAGGGTAAACGTACTACGCCATCTATTGTTGCTTTTACGGAAAACGGCGAGCGCAAAGTGGGAGAGCCTGCAAAACGTCAGGCAATCACAAACCCAACAAAAACGATCTACTCTATTAAACGCTTTATGGGAAGCAGCTTCGGCGAGGTGGATAAAGAAGTTGGAAGAGTACCTTATAAAGTGGTAAAAGGCGATAACAACACCCCACGTGTTGAGATTGACGATAGAAAATATACGCCACAAGAAATTTCGGCAATGGTTTTACAGAAAATGAAAAAAACCGCTGAAGATTTCTTAGGTCAGGAAGTTACAGAAGCGGTTATTACCGTGCCTGCTTACTTTAACGATGCGCAACGCCAGGCTACTAAAGAAGCGGGCGAGATTGCTGGCTTGCAGGTAAAACGTATCATTAACGAACCTACTGCAGCGGCTTTGGCTTACGGTTTAGACAAAACCAACAAAGACATGAAAATTGTGGTTTTTGACTGTGGTGGTGGTACGCATGACGTTTCTGTATTAGAGCTTGGTGATGGTGTGTTTGAAGTAAAATCTACTGATGGCGATACGCACTTAGGTGGTGATGACTTTGACCACGTATTAATTGAATGGTTGGCAGAAGAGTTTAAAAACGAAAACGGTATGGACTTGCACAAAGATCCAATGGCGTTGCAACGTTTAAAAGAAGCTGCCGAAAAAGCTAAAATTGAACTTTCGAGCACTACTTCTACAGAAATTAACTTGCCTTATATTACTGCTGATGCTAGCGGACCAAAACACTTGGTGCGTACATTAAGCCGTGCTAAGTTTGAGCAATTAGCTGCTGATTTGATTAAACGTACAATAGATCCTTGTAAATCTGCTTTGAAAAACGCTGGTTTATCAGTTAGTGATATCGACGAAATTATCTTGGTAGGTGGTTCTACACGTATCCCTGCTATACAGGATGCCGTAAAAGCTTTCTTTGGCAAAGAGCCTTCTAAAGGCGTAAACCCTGATGAAGTGGTAGCAATTGGTGCTGCTATTCAAGGTGGTGTGTTAACTGGTGAAGTGAAAGATGTATTGTTGTTAGATGTTACTCCACTTTCTTTAGGTATCGAAACTATGGGTGGTGTAATGACGAAGTTAATTGAAGCTAACACTACTATTCCTTCTAAGAAAACGGAAACTTTCTCTACTGCGGCTGATAACCAACCATCGGTAGAAATTCACATCTTGCAAGGTGAGCGCCCAATGGCTGCTCAAAACCGTACAATTGGTCGTTTCATGTTAGATGGAATTCCACCAGCGCCACGTGGTGTGCCACAAATTGAGGTTGCTTTTGATATTGATGCCAACGGTATTTTACACGTAAGCGCTAAAGATAAAGCTACTGGTAAAGAGCAAAAAATCCGTATCGAGGCTTCATCTGGTTTAACTGATGCTGAAATTCAAAAAATGAAACAAGAAGCTGAGGCTAATGCTGAAGCTGATGCTAAAGCTAAAGAAGAAGCGGATAAAATTAACAGTGCTGATGCCTTAATTTTCTCTACCGAGAAACAATTGAAAGAGTTTGGCGAAAAATTATCTGCTGATAAAAAAGCTCCAATTGAAGATGGTTTGAAGAAACTGAAAGATGCACACGCTGCTCGTAACTTCGCTGACATTGAAGCTGCACAAACTGAGTTGCAAAATGCTTGGAATGCTGCTTCTGAAGAGATGTACAAAGCAGGTCAGGAGGGGCAACCACAAGGTGATGCTGGACAAGCAGAACCACAACAAGGTGGCGATACCGTAACTGATGTTGATTACGAAGAGGTAAAAGACGAAGAGAAGAAATAATTTTTTAGTCCGAAAGTCGGAGGTCAGATGACCGAAGATATACAATCTAAAAAGCGTTGCTGATTAATTTCAGTAACGCTTTTTTGTTATACGTTTTGTCATTGCGAGAAGGCGTTTTTCAGTTGAAGAAGCAATCATAAAGCGACTTTTAGAGGAAATCAATATTAGCCTTTTATGGCAACTCCAGCCCCGCCATCCGCTGCTATCTTTTTGTTCTGGCTTTGTCATCCTGAGCCTGTCGAAGGATTTTTCATAGCAGAAACGCTTCGACAGGCTCAGCGTGACACTAGTTGAGCGGTATGTGCTCACAAAAAGTATATCCGCTGCTGTCGGGTTTAATTAACGTTCGGGATAAGAAAATTATGTTATTTGCTAGCGATAGCGCTTCAAGTCTTCGTTCAGCTAATTTTCGGTCTCTTATTTTTCGGGACGCACTAGTAAGCCAAAGCATTTTCTTTGAAAGAAAAATAAGCAACCGAGAGTTTTTGTTACTTTTTGCGGTCAAAAAGTAAGAGCCCAGCGGCGGCGAGCTAAAAAAAATGCGTTCAATGCGAATTTCTCAAGAATTGTAAAAAACTTAACCCGAAATCACGTTAATTAACCAAAACCTGTGCAGTTATCTACCAATGTGGCTAAAGCCGAAACAAATTGCATAAAAAAGTCGGCTAAAGCCGACGGGAATGAAATGGCATGGTTCAAAAACACATTGTAAAATGAAAAGCGGCCTGCTACAGTTACTTCTTCTTCAAACTCACATCAATCAAGTGTTGCAACTGTTCTTCGTTCGCAAAAAGCTCTTCTAGCAATTTAAACTGATTTTTTGCTCTGTCTAAGTTTTGCTCAGCGTAAGTGGTAGGATAGTAGATACTTCCGTTTAAAAAGTCTGTTAAGAAACGAAGCGCCTGCATGTAAATCATATACTTCCCACTAAACAAAATCAGCTCTTTTTCAGTATCGGTTAAAATGCTTCCCATTTCAGAGAGATAGCCGTCTATCATTGCCGAAAAATAAGCGATACGAATGGTAATTTTTGATAAATCTGTTTCGTTTTCAGAAAATTCACATAGATAAGTGCGCATCATATCGCCTAAGTCAGAAATGAACTTTCCGGGCATCAAGGTGTCTAGATCGATCACGCAAACGCCTTCAAAACTTTCTTGATCTAATAACGCATTACTAATTTTGGTGTCATGGTGCATTACCCTGTCAGGAAAATCAGCTTTGCTCTTGAATTGAAGGTATTGGGATAATAGGTGTTCTAGGGCTAGAGCGGTTTCGATTTCTTTAGCTGCTTTTTCTTTATTTGCATTGCTTGCGGCATTTAATGCGCCCTTAAATTGCGTAAACCGAAGTGCTAAATCATGAAAACCTGCTATGGTAGGTTCAAGTTTACTGCTATCGAAGCGATTGAGAAGTCTGCTTAGTTTACCAAATTGCTTTGCCGCCTCAAAAGCTTGTTTGGGAGTGCTTAGTGTATCTAGGGCAACAGTTCCATCTACAAATGGCATTAACCGCCAATGTTTACCTGCTTGTAGGTACATACTATGGCCTGTTACAGAGGCTACAGGTGCCGGAAAAAGATAATCGGGATGGTTTTGCTTAAGAAATTGGGCTACCGCATCAATGTTGTTGGCAATAGCTTCAGGATTGGTAAAAACAACCTTGTTAAGGTATTGTAGTACAAATTTTTTGCCATTGGCGATATTAGTTAACAAATAGGTTCCGTTAATTAAACCGGAACCTATTTGCTGTATGTTGATGGTTTCTCTCGTTAAGCCATAAGCCTTGAGGATACTTTCATCAATGGTTAATTCCATAATTTTTCTGGGTAGTTGCCATTTTTGATTAATTCATCAATACTTGCTTGTACAAGCGGCTTGTCTTCCTTGTAAGTAACTCCAAACCATTGGTTATCCGTTGGAACAACCTTGAAAACAGCTTTTTTACTCTTAACTAGGTATTCGCCAATTAAGGGAATAAAAAACTCTGCTTTAGGTTTGTCTTTGTTTTCCCTGGCAAAAGTTCTGAACAAATCTTCGGTAATTTGAAAAACTGCGGGAGTAAAGCCCCAAAAATTCATCGATACGGGAGTATCAAATTCTAAAGGGAATTCTTTTTCATCTTCTTCGTAAACTATGGTCTCGCCTTGTTTGTAAACTTTCGTTCTCTCTACAATTTCAGTTAAATTTCCAGTTTCGTCTGCTTTACAAACACCCCTAGAAACAGCACCAAAGTCTGATAAGGTTTTGCCTATTTTGTAGCCGATGATAGAATAAGTGGCGTCATTAACTTCAGTAGTAAGGAAATCTGCCATTTTTTTGAAAGCATCGTATCCATAAAAATCATCTGCATTAATTACGCAGAAAGGCTCTTTTACTACATTTCTTGCAGAAAGTATGGCGTGGGCTGTGCCCCAAGGTTTCTCTCTGTATATTTCTTCTTCGATGCCGAATTGTTTTAAATCAAAATTTTGATAAACATAATCAACTTCAATTTTGCCTTTCAGTTTTTCATCAAAAATCGACCTAAAGTTGTCGGCGAATTCTTCTTTAATGATGAATACTACTTTGCCAAATCCAGCTTTAATCGCATCGTATATAGAATAATCGATAATGGTTTCGCCATTTGGGCCAAAGCCATCAATTTGTTTCATACTACCGTAGCGGCTTGCCATCCCGGCGGCCAAAATTAGTAAGGTTGGTTTCATTAACTATTTAGTTTTTAAATGAATATTAGTTAGTGCCAAAGTTAAGTTTTAGAATCCAAAAAGCCCACCGCCTTTTGATTTAGTTGTGCGACTTTTTTTGCCAGTTAGCATTCCAAAAATGCCACGTACAATTTCTTTCCCTATTTGGCGGGTTATGGTTGCGCCCATAATCTCTTCTACTAAACTCTTTTCACCAGCTTTTGGTTTGTTTTCTTTTTCAATTTGTTGCTTTTCTTCCTCTTCTGCTTTGGCCTGCTGCTCACTAGCCAGCTTTTCATTAATCCTATCAGTTAACATTTCATAGGCGCTTATCGGGTCTTTTGTTTCTTGATATTTGGTATATAAAGAACTTGTCTGCATCAATTTTTCGCAATCAATAGCGGCCATTGGTCCCATTACAGCTCTGGGAGGCGTAAGTAAGGTGGCGGCAACCTCTGTAGGAATACCTTTCTCGTTCAGTACGGTAATTAATGCCTGTCCGGTGCCAAGCGAAGTTAAAACTTTGTCTATTTCGTAAAAATCAGATTTGGGGTAGGTATTCACGGTCTTTTTTAAAGCATCTACATCATTTGGTGTAAAAGCTCTTAAAGCGTGTTGCACCCGGTTACCCAGTTGTGATAATACACTTTCTGGTATATCCATTGGAGATTGCGTACAGAAAAAAACACCGATGCCCTTAGATCTAATTAATCTGATGATGGTATTGATCTGTTCTAAAAATGCTTTAGGGGCATCGTTAAACAGTAAATGCGCTTCGTCGAAGAAGAAAACCAATTTGGGTTTGTCCAAATCTCCAGCTTCGGGCATGCTTTGGTAAATTTCGGCCAAAAGACTTAATAAAAAGGTTGAATACAGCACTGGTTGATGCTGTACATCGGCAATGTTTAGCAAGCTAATTACACCTTTGCCATCTATCCGATTGAATAGATCTTCAATATCATAAGAGGTTTCGCCAAAAATGCCGCCTAAACCTTGCTGTTCTATCGCCACTATTTTTCTCAAAATGGTGCTTGATGTGGCCGTAGAGATCGAACCGTAAGTAGATTTGATTTCTTTTGCTCCGTCTCCTTCAGAAAGATAGCCTAATAATTTTTTTAGATCATTGAGGTCTACTACAGGCATCTTGTTATCGTCGGCGTATTTAAAAATTACAGCTAAAACACCCGACTGAGTGTCATTAAGTTCTAAAATTTTAGCTAGGAGCACTGGCCCAAATTCGGTAACCGTAGCTCGCATTTGGGCACCTAATTTTCCAGTTAGCGAGTAGAGTTCTATCGGAAAGCCGCTAGGCACAAAAGGTTTATTGAGTTGTACAGCTCTTTCTTCAATTTTTGCATTGGTTGCACCGGCATGGTTAAGTCCAGAAAGATCTCCTTTCACATCGAGCATAAATACGGGAACGCCTGCATCAGAAAGTTGCTCTGCCAAGAGTTGTAAAGTTCTGGTTTTTCCTGTTCCGGTTGCTCCGGCAATTAAACCGTGCCTGTTCATCATTTTTAATGGCAGGTTTACTTCGGCTTCTGCTATGGTTTGTCCATCTAATATGCCAGCACCTAAGTAAATAGATGCACCTGTTGGCGAATAAGAGGCTTTTATCTTCTCTGTATATGAAATCTTGTTGTTACTCATAATCCATAATTTGGATGGTTAAAATAGGAAGAATTTTTAGTATTGATGTATTAATTTTTGGGCATTTAAAACTAAATAGAAGTGTTTGCAGTTTTTTGCGGCTTTTGTTTTCATAAAACGCAACTAAAATCATTAAATTTACCCTGTGTCAAAATTTAAGAACTTTACAGCGGCTTTCCAAGAGCTAGCACCTAATTTTAGCGGAGAGTTGTTTTTCGATAATTCTGCCAGTCATGAAGCGCAGAAACTGGTTTACGCTACCGATGCCTCAGTTTACCAAGAGAAACCGTTGGCGGTAGCCGTGCCCAAAACTACAGCCGCCATTGCCCAGTTAATTGCCTTTGCTAACGAACATCAATTGACTCTAATTCCTCGTGCAGCAGGTACTTCGCTAGCTGGACAGGTGGTTGGTAACGGTTTAATTGTTGATATTTCGAAATACTTTAATCAGATACTCGAAATTAATGCCACAGAGCAGTACGTTAGGGTACAACCCGGTGTAATTAGGGATGATTTGAACCTCGCCTTAAAGCCTTTTGGCTTAATGTTTGGCCCCGAAACCTCTACCGCCAACCGAGCGATGATTGGTGGAATGATTGGAAATAACTCTTGTGGTTTGCACTCTATTGTGTGGGGAGATACCCGTGGCAATTTATTAGAGGTAAGGGGGTTTTTAAGCAATGGCCAGGAAGTGACTTTTAGCAGTCTTTCATTTGCTGAGGTTACTGAAAAAGCACAATTGAATAGTTTAGAAGGTGTAATTTACAAAGGGATTTCCGAAATGGTGAATAATCCCCGTAATGTCGAAGCAATAGAAAAAGGTTATCCAAAAAAATCGCTTACCAGAAGAAATACAGGTTACGCACTAGATTTTCTTATTCCTGAGGACGGAAAAGAAACCTTCAATATGTGCGAACTGATTGCTGGCTCTGAAGGGACATTGATGTTTGTTACCGAAGCCAAACTGAAACTGCTGCCTTTACCACCCAAAAAAGATGCCTTGGTGTGTGCGCATTTTAGTTCATTAGCCGAAGCGCTTTTGGCCAATATCATCATTCTGAAGCATCAACCGATGGCTTCTGAGCTGGTGGATAAATATATCATGGATTTTACCAAAGGGCATCCCGTTTATCAGCATAACCGCTTTTTTATAGAAGGCGAGCCCGAGGCTTTATTAATGGTAGAGTTTTTTGCAGAAACACAGCAGGAACTAGATTTTAAAACTTCCGCTTTGATAGCGGATTTAAAATTGGCCGGTTTAGGATATGCCTATCCGGTAGTTTATGGCGCCCAAACCAAACTAGCTTGGGATGTGCGGAAAGCGGGTTTAGGACTGATCAGAAACTTGCCAGGCGATACTCAGCCAGTGAATTTAATTGAAGATTGCGCAGTAGCACCCGAGGATTTACCTGCCTATATCGAAGAACTTCAGCAACTGCTCGATAAGCACCAATTGAAGGCATCATACTATGCCCATGCCGGAGCCGGAGAGCTACATGTGGAGCCGATGATCAACCTCAAAACCACCGAAGGCAAAGAACTTTTTAGGACGGTTCTAAAAGAAACCGCAGCTTTGGTGAAAAAACATAACGGTTCGTTAAGTGGCGAGCACGGCGACGGGCGTTTAAGAGGCGAATTTATAGCAGATGTTTTGGGTGCCGAGGTTTACCAATTGCTTAAAGAAGTAAAACAATTGTTTGATCCGCTTGGCGTTTTTAATGCCCATAAAATTGTTGACACACCGCCGATGAACGAGTTTTTACGTTACGAAGCGGACAAATTGGTAAAGCCCATTCAAACGATTTTCGATTTCTCTAAGAACGAAAGTATCCTAAGGCTGGCAGAAAAATGTTCGGGTTCGGGCGATTGTAGAAGAACCCACGTAGCAGGTGGCACTATGTGCCCCTCGTATATGGCTACTCGACAAGAGAAAGATACCACAAGAGCAAGGGCTAATATCCTACGTCAGTTTTTAACCAATTCGCAGGGCGATAATCCCTTCAATCATAAAGAAATTAAAGAGGTAATGGATTTGTGCTTAAGCTGTAAAGCTTGCAAGTCTGAGTGCCCATCTAGTGTGGATGTAGCCAAAATGAAGGCAGAGTTTCTGCAGCATTATTACGATGCCAATGGCGTACCTTTCCGCACTAAAGTTATAGCTAATTTTACCAAATCGCAGGCCTTGGGGGCTTTGGTGCCGGCAGTATATAATGGATTGATAGCGAATAATTTTACCAGTAAACTAATCAAAAAAGTGATTGGTTTTGCGTCAAATCGCTCTTTGCCTAAAGTGGGTAAAACTACCCTTCGTAGTTGGAAAAAGCAGCACGATAGAAAAAATCAGTCCATAGCCAGAGCGAAAAAAGTATATCTTTTCTGTGATGAATTTACTAACTATAACGATGTAGAAATTGGCATTACCTCGATTAAGCTGTTAGAGAAATTGGGTTACGAAGTCGTTATTCCGCAACACGAAGAAAGCGGTAGAACATATTTATCTAAAGGATTATTACGCGATGCTAAAACTCTAGCTAATAAGAATGTAAGTTTATTGGCAGATTTGGTTAATATCGATGAGCCTTTATTGGGTATAGAACCATCAGCTTTGCTTACTTTTAGAGATGAGTATCCAGAATTGGTGGATGCTCATTTGGTGCAAAAAGCTAAGCATTTAGCGCAAAATGCTTTCTTAATTGAGGAGTTTTTATGGAAAGAATTTGAAGCAGGCTACATCAGTACCGATCAGTTTACTGCTAAGCCTCAGTTTATTAAGCTTCATGGCCACTGCTACCAAAAATCTTTGAATGCATTAGCACCAACGGAGAAAATTTTGTCGATGCCAACGAACTACGAAGTAGAAATGATTCCATCAGGCTGTTGTGGTATGGCGGGATCTTTTGGTTACGAAAAAGAACATTACGAAGTTTCGATGCAAGTAGGGGAATTGGTGTTATTGCCGGCAGTAAGAAATGCTGCTACAGATACCATTATTGCTGCTGCAGGGACAAGCTGTAGGCACCAAATTAAAGATGGAACAGAAAGGCTCGCAAAACATCCAGTAGAAATTTTATGGGAGGCACTGCATTAAATATGCCAACAGATCATTATCAGCCCTTAGCACAATTTGTGGCCAAGCACTTTAAGCTGTCAAGGCCCAGTTTAGAAAGTTTTATAGCACCTTGGTTACCCTATAATGCTTTAAGAAAAGAAGTGCTTACCGCCGTTGATGAAGAGGAGAGATATTTATATTTTATCATTGATGGGGTGCAGCGGGTTTACGCTTTAGACAGCCGCGGTAAAGAAGCTACTTTGGTATTTACCTATACACCCTCATTTGGGGGTGTGCTAGATGCGATGATGACTGCTCAAAAATCAAAATACGTTTACGAAGCACTAACGCCGTCTAAACTACTGAGAGCGCCTATAGTAGAGATAAAGAAGCTGATGAATGAAAATTCTGAAATTGCACAAATGATAAATCTTGGCGTAAGCCAGGCTTTGGGCGGTTTATTGGAGCGTTTAGCAGAACTTCAGTTGATGTCATCAGAGGAAAAATTTAGAAGTTTATTAACCAGAAGTCCTCATATTCTTACTTTGGTTCCACATAAATATTTAGCGAGTTATCTCGGCATTGATGCCACCAACTTTAGTAAACTGATGAACAGTGTAAAAATTTAGCGTTAACAGTCAAAAAATGTGTGAAACAAGTAAGTAGGCATACTTTATCAAAATGACTTGAAAATTTAAATCTTGGTAAATGCCAACTTTTACTTGGCGAAGTAGCTTTAAGTTTGCATCATTAAATGATTAAAAAATGAACACGGTAGACAAAAAAGCATTTATTTCAGATCTATATCACCGCACCGAAACGGTATTAGAAAAGGCAATAAAACAATATCAGAATTTAGACGAATCGTCTCTCAACCTCTCAATCGTAAAGGAGAGCTGGAGTATTGCCGAAGTAATTTCCCACCTTAATTCTTATGGAAACTATTATTTGCCAAAAATAGAAGCGGTTTTAGCAGAATCCAATGAGTGTTGTGCCTTGGCTTATTCCCCTAGCTGGCTAGGCGCTTATTTCATAAATATGATGGATGTGAACAAGGGTAAATGGCGTTATAAAGCTGCCAAACAACATCAACCTGCTGTGAAAGATGCCTATGCTGAGGTCGCCGAGTTCATTAGCCAGCAGGAGCGGCTATTGAAATGCATAAAAGCTTCTGAGCAGGTAGACATCAGCAGAGTTAGAATTCCGATATCAATCTCCAAATTCATTAAGTTAAATTTGGGAGATTTGCTTTCTTTTCTAGTGATGCACAATGAACGCCACGTAGTTCAGATTAAAAAGATACAGCAGAAACAAGCCGCAGCTTTAGCCGAGAGGGCAGTTTTTGCAACGTTTGCCTCTTAGATATTTCTCGCAACATTCCTTTTTCTTCTTATCCTTTTTAGAATTTTTTTTCTTCTTATCTTTTTTAGACATAGGCTTGTTTTAGCCACAGATGCACAAATCTTAATAAATATTCAAAAGAATATATCCGTGCATCTGTTGCTTATTTTATACAACCTAAAAGTAAACAAAAAAGGTGCGTACTTGTTGTACACACCTTTAATTATTGTTTTGTTTTGTTGTTGTGCCTGTTTAGTTAGCCGTTAGTTTGGTATTTAATACGTCAACTTACCTCTTTTAACTATGCTTCGCTGTCGTAAGAGATTTGGCCAACATGCTTGTCAATTTGCCATCTTCCAGTACCTTCTTCGCCAATTACTTCGAACAATTCTAGCGCTCTGCGTGCTTTATATTCTTCTTCGCGTTGCTCTCTGAAGAACCAGTTTAAGAACTCTAAAGTCACATAATCTTGTTCTTTATGACAACGAGCTGCAATATTTTTGATAGATTGCGTTACGCTAACTTCTTGATCTAAAGCTTCTTCAAACACCTCTCGGAACGAGTTGTACTCTTGTTTAATGTTATTTACATCTGGAGAAATTGCATTTCCACCCATGTCTAACACGTATTTGAAGAATTTTAATTGGTGTTGTCTTTCTTCTTCTGCTTGCTTAAAGAAATAATCTGCAGAAAAGTCGTAACCATTTCTATTGCACCAAGATGCCATAGATAAATATATAGACGAAGAATGTGCTTCCTTTTTTATTTGTTGGTTAATTAATGCTTCTACCTCTTCTGATAGTAAACATTTAATTCTCATTATATCTTTCATTTTTTGCGAGATTCTGTTGTTAATAATAAATAAACAATCCTGATCATCCATTGTTCAATTGGATTTAAAACCATGATAATTTACCTCTTGCTTCTTTGTTAGAACAATACAAAGTTAAGCCGATAATGTTCTGTAAAAGAAATTATTAATAATTCGGAACGAGTCTAAGTCTTAGTTAAGCTACAATACGAAACAAGCGATCGTGGATAATGTGGTTTAGCTCCAACATTACGAAAGTACCCTGTAAGATTTCTTTTAGTTTGATCAGCTCTAGCAAAGAGAGCACATAAGAATGATCACAAGCGCAAATAAAGATAATTTCTACATCTGCAGTTTTGTCGCTGCTCAATAGCTTTTCTTCGATGTTTACGTTATAAACGGCTTTTTTAAGTTTTAAAAGATTTCTGTAATCGAAACGAGCTAACTTACCTGCAAAGTCAATGTACCAACATTTCTCCGAATCCGATTGAAAAATAGCACCGCTTTTAGTAGCAAATACTTCTTCAAATGTAGCAACAGGAAGTGAAAATTCTTTGGTCTTTTGCACAGTAAATTAATTGTTAATGCAAAATTAATATTATTTAGATTTAATACAAATAAAAGGAATGGAAATTTTTAATTATTTTGAAAAGCTAGTGAAGTGTTGCTATTTACGGTTAGCCCCGCCAATGTTGCTGCCAAGTTCCCGATTACGTCTCGGGCTTGGCATTCACGTATGTCGGGTTTATTGCGCCTAGGGCCGATGCATTTGGTCTGGGGCAGCTTGACTAAAGCCGATATAATATGGGTCATATCAACATCAAACTGCAAAGCGGTGACATGAGTTCTTTTGTGTTGCCTGGTAAATCAAGGGCTGGAATATCTCCAATTAGCATTTGTATAGGCCTAAAGCCAAGCGGCCATGAGTTAAGTCTATTTAAATGATGCCATCATTAAAAAAATACTTCTTGAGAAATCAAAGTTGAGTGGTTAAATTTAGGTTAATTGAATTCGTTTTTCTTTGGTGCTTTAAGCGAAGCAGCAATGAAGTGATTTGCCGCTGCTTAGGTAGCCAGTTTTTAAGTGCTGAAAAAACGTGATATACGCAATTTATAGTTGAGCTTGGCATAGCTGCATTGGTTGATGTAAAATAGCCCCGATTGAACGGCTTAGCGCCCAACCAAAGGGCGGGGCCTAAAAGTGAAAGCGGGACTACAGTGGGCTAAATGCTTGTGCAATTGCGCTGCTAAAAATTGTAAACGGATATATACAATATTGTGCGGTGGCCAAACAAAACGGATTGAGCATAGGTTTTACTTCTAAAATAAACAAGCAATGGAAAATCAAAAACCAGCCCACGATAAGCTACATGCTAGCGATTTGGGCGAAACCAAAGATTTTAACGAATTGAGGTACGATAAGGATAAAAATAGTTTCGAATTTGATGTGAAAGGAGCAGAAAAAGACTATGATCATCCGCTGCCTTACGACACATCAGCGCCCAATGGCGAAGATAGCATTTCTACTTACGACGAATCTAATCCTTACGTTGGTAACGAGTATGACGAAGACGGGCAGGTTGACGAGCAACTAGACGAAAATGGAATGCATATAGACCGTACGGGAGAAAGTGTGCGTTTAAATGCGGAAGATAGAATTTTGGCGCAAACAGAGGAAGATTTTAGAGATGATTTGGATGAAGAAGGTTATCCGAAAAATGACCGGGCCGTTTAAGGCAGCAAGTCTAAATTGAAACGTTGACGAAATTTTTCGAGCTGCGGATTTTTATCTACCAGATAGGCATATTTGTCTTTGTTGCTATAAATCCGGGTGCTTAATTTGGGTTCTATTCGTTTAGCAACAATTTGTATGTCGAAATTTTTGAGTTGCGACCTTATAAAGTTAAGCAACTCAATTTTTTCGTCTTGTAAAGTACTTTCAAGTGCAATATTCTCAATTGATACAATAATATCTGTTCCGTCTATAATCGGTTCGTTACTGCTCAGCAAAGTAAACAAATGTATTTTATCTTCGGCATTTGCCCTTTGAATACATTGTTTCCAAACTGCCATAAATTGCTCTTTGGTAAAGGCTTGGGTGTCGTTTCCACTAACATATTGTGGTCCTTTATCATCGCCGTCTAAATTATTACCATTACTAAAATCAGTTAAAGAAGGAATGAGCGAACCTCCCGTGCTTTTAACCAAAGGCTGTATTTTTATTGGAGCTGCTGGTGGCGGTGTGTTAACTTTTGGTACTTCTATTTTTGCTGACGCAGTTTGTGCTGGTTTTACAGCTGTTGGCTCTTCCTTCTTTTCTGTGGGCGCTGTAGCAACTTTTGTACTTTCGTGCTTAATCTCTTTTGAGCTGCTTTGGGCTTGAACAGAACTAACTAAAGTTTTTTTTTTATCCTGATCTTGGTCAGTTGCGGTGTTGGCGAGTTGAATTACAGATGGAATGTGGCACATTTTAATGAGTGCCAGCTCAACCTGTAACCGCTGATTTTTGCTGTTCTTATAATTAAGATCGCATTGGTTAGCTAAGTTTAGCGCCGTTAAAATGAAACCTAAATTGGCACTATTACTTTGCGCTAAATATTTTTGCTTAATGTTTTCGCTTACCTCCAATAACTGGATGGTCTGGTTATCTTTGCCAACCAATAAGTTCCTAAAGTGCCCAGCTAAACCATTAATGAAGTTATTGCCATCAAAGCCATTATTCAATATCTCATTGAAAAGGAGGAGGGTATTGCTTACATTGCCGCTAGTTAGGTATTCGGTCAATTTAAAGTAATAGTCATAATCTAAAATATTCAGATTGTCTATTACCGCTTTGTAGGTTACATTTCTGTTGGTGTAGCTAACAATCTGGTCAAACATGGAAAGTGCATCACGCAAACCGCCATCAGCTTTTTGCGCAATAATGTGCAAACCGTCATTATCGGTTGCAATGTTTTCTCTCTCGGCAATTTTAGCTAAGTGATTAGCAATGTCATCAACCTGTATCCTGTTAAAATCAAAAATTTGGCAACGAGATAATATGGTTGGTAATATTTTATGTTTCTCTGTAGTAGCTAAAATAAATATAGCATAAGATGGCGGTTCTTCTAGCGTTTTCAAAAAAGCATTGAATGCACTGGTTGATAACATGTGAACCTCATCAATTATATAGATCTTGTATTTTCCGGCTTGTGGCGGTATTCTTACTTGCTCAATTAAACTCCTGATATCGTCTACAGAGTTATTTGAGGCGGCATCTAGTTCATGAAAGTTAAAAGAATGTCCCGATTGGAAAGATTGGCAGTTTTCGCAAGTGCCACAGGCTTCCTGTTCGGCGGTTAAACTGGTACAGTTGATCGTTTTTGCCAAGATACGTGCACAAGTAGTTTTGCCTACGCCACGCGGCCCGCAAAATAAGAAAGCTTGCGCCAGTTGACTATTTTTAATGGCATTTTTTAAAGTTCCGGTAATATGTTGTTGTCCAACTACCGTTTCGAAGGTGGCTGGACGATATTTACGGGCAGAAACAATAAAATTTTCCATTGGCACGAAAATAGGGAAAATTTGCGGAGTTGAAATATTGAAATTTGGAATGTTGAAAAGTTGCGTGTTGGTTTGAGGTTGATGAATTGTGTAGTTGCTGGCTCGGCACCTTAGCTAAGCACTAATTTCTGACCACTGATTCCTTGCGTCTCTCAAATAATCGACTTTAACTCCTTTCTGTATTGCGATGCGCTTTTTCCCGTAAATTCCTTAAAAATCTTATTAAAATGGCTAAAGTTATGGAAACCGCTTTCGTAACTGATATTGGCAATGCTTGTAGGTTTTTCTGCCAAAAGCTTTGATGCATGTACCACCCTATATTCGTTCACAAACTTGGTAAAAGTTTTCTTGGTCATTTTTTTGAAATACCTGCAAAAGGCTGGCACAGTCATGCTGGTCATATCTGCCATCTGGTCTAAACTAATTTCTTCTGTAAAATGATCTTTAACATAGTTAAAAACCATGTTAATCCTATCATTGTCTTGCGCCTGCATCTCTAGCGAGAAGTTTTGGGCGTTTAATAGCTTGTAGTCAGATGCCTGTTCCAATTCTCTTAATACACCTAAAAGTGCTAGTAGCTTCTCGAACGGCCATAGGGTATTCATTTTTTCTAAAACAGGCCCAACAAGCTTCATGGTGTCTTTGCCAAAGGCGATACCATATTTTGCTTTTTCAAATAAGTTTACAATGCCCTTGGTTTCTTTTAAGGTAAGAAAATCCGACCCTAAAAAATTGGGCTTCATTTGTATCACTACCTCGTTAATGTTGCCCGTGGTTTCGTCGGTAAATCCACAATGCGGCAAATCACTCCCTATTAAAATTAAATCGCCATCGGTGTAGTAAGAGATATGGCTTCCTATTTGTCGCTTACCGCTTCCTCCATTAACAAATACCATTTCTATTTCTGGGTGGTAGTGCCAAAGGTAGGCCTTATTGTTGGCGTTTTGCTGGTATTTAGAATAGTAAAAAGAACTTCCAAAAGAAGGCTCTATAATCTCGAAACTAGGTTTTATTTTTTTCATGCTAATTGGTACTAAATTAACTAAAAAATATGTGTTTTTGCATTTATTGTTGTGTTTGTTGCTTTTTAGGGTTAAAATAACATAGTTATTTGCGAATATGGAATATAAATAGACACCGATTACTACCTAGATTTGCTTCTGTTAAATAAGTATTAACGTTTAAGGCAAATCAAAATGAGAAAGTTATTAGGTTTTAGTTTAGTTATCCTTACGGTGTTTATGGCAAATGTTGCCATGGCAGACGATATGGAACTTTTGGTTAGAGTAGCCAAAGAAAACAGTAAATGGGTAAGCTTTATTACTAGCGATGCTAAAGAATTTGATGTAACGCTATATGCTGCCGATGAAGAGGTGCTTTATCAAGACCGCATCAAAACGGTTGGCAATAAGTTTCAAACCTACGATTTGAGTTCGCTTCCTCTGGGAACTTATCAGTTGAAGATGGAATCGGAATCGAAAGAAATTACTTATCAGATTGAAATTAACGAAGAAAATGCGGTGCTTTCGCAACCAACTGTTGTGGAGTTTAAGAGGCCAGTATTTCTTAAAGAAGATAACCTAATTACGCTAGATTTGAATGGTGCATGTGCCGGACCAGTTGAAGTGTTAATTTATAATGAATATAATGAGAAGCTTCATGAAGAAGTTTATGCAGAAAACAGTAAGGTATCGAAAAAATTTGATGTAAGTAAAACCACATCAAGGGAATTGACATTCTTGGTTAGATCTGCCGGGCAAGAATATTCGGAAACTATCAAGCTTTAATTTAGCAACATATATACTACTAGTACGAGAGAGTGAAAGCATTGCCGCAAGGTAATGCTTTTTTGTTTTGAGTGTTTTTTTTATTAACGAGCGTTTTTGCCTACCGGGGTTGCATGGTTACCTTAACTAATGCCACGCTTTTTGATTTGTTTTTTAAAACAACACTTTGATTTATAGAAATATATTGTTACATTTGCAGCCCGTTTTAGAACGGAATAAATTAAAAAAATAATTAAATACAACAATGAATCAGTACGAAACTGTTATCGTTCTTACCCCGTTGTTATCTGAAGAGGCTGCAAAAGAGGCAATTGCCAAATTTACAGCGATTATCAAAGATAACGGAGCCGAAATTATCGCAGAAGATAATTGGGGTTTGAGAAAATTAGCGTATCCGATCGACAAGAAAGGAAACGGATTCTTTCATCTTACAGAATATAAATCTGGTGGTGAATTAATAAACAAGTTAGAGCTAGAATTGAAACGTGATGAGCGTGTTTTACGTTTCTTAACTGTGAGATTAGATCGTCATGCAATTGCATATAGCGAGAAAAAACGCAGTGGTGCTTTTAACAAAAAACCTAAGAAAGAGGAGGCTTCAGCGTAATGGCAAGAGATCAAATCCAATATGTTACTGCTCCAAAAGTGGAGGATAACAGAAAAAAATATTGCCGTTTTAAGAAAAATGGCATCAAATACATTGATTACAAAGACGCAAACTTTTTGTTGAAATTCGTTAACGAGCAAGGTAAAATTTTACCTCGTCGTTTAACTGGTACTTCTTTGAAGTTTCAACGTAAAGTGGCTCAAGCTGTAAAACGTGCTCGTCACATCGGTTTGTTGCCTTTCGTTACTGACCAATTAAAATAGGAGCTGAGCAATGGAAATTATTTTAAAGCAAGATATCAAATCACTAGGTGAGAAAGATGATATCGTTACGGTAAAACCAGGTTATGGTCGTAACTACTTAATTCCACAAGGTTTTGCAACTTTAGCAACTCCTTCTGCAAAAAAAGTATTAGCAGAAAACTTAAAGCAAGCTGCTTTTAAACAAGACAAAATTAAGAAAGATGCTGAAGGTGTAGCCGCTAAATTAGCTGATGTGAAATTAAGCATCGGTGCTAAAGCAGGCGAAACTGGTAAAATCTTTGGTGCAGTAAACACTATTCAAGTGGCTGATGCATTAAAAGCTAAAGGTTTTGAAGTTGATCGTCGTCGTATTACTTTTGAAACGGAGCCTAAAACTTTGGGCGAATACGTAGCTAACTTAAACTTACACAAAGAAGTTAAAGTTAAAGTACCTTTCGAAGTAGTAGCTGAATAATCTTAGCTTACAAAATTTAAAGCCCCGAATTTCTAAAATTCGGGGCTTTTTTTATAGAAGGCATGCCGTTTAATTTTAGGTTTTTATATTTGTTAACCGATTAATTATAAACAAATAAAGAAAGCAATTCAAATTGGAACGTTTTAAAAAATATCGTAGACCTATGAGATTATTGTTGTTCTTATGCTTTATTGCATGTGGTGCTAGGTCGCAAGAAGTAGTTGCTAAAACTGCAGATACCACCAAGAAAACTATCTTCACTACGTATTATGCTAAAAAATTTGAAGGCAGAAAAACAACCAGCGGCGAACGTTATCGTGCTGCTAAATTTACAGCTGCACATCGTACACTGCCTTTTGGTACAATGGTTAGAGTAAAGAACTTACGTACGGGTAAAACTGTAGAAGTTAGGGTGAACGACCGTGGACCTTTTAGTAAAAAATTCTCGCTAGATATTTCACAAGCAGCAGCAAAAGCACTAGGTATTTATCGTCTAGGATATGCCCGCGTAGAGATCTCCTATGTACTCCAATAAATGTACTTAATTACACACTTTTTAAACTTATTAACACTCTTTTTGATTCTGTAGTCCCTTAAAAAGAAATAATTAGCTTTTTTTCTCGCCATTTCTGACAAAATTCTGATTAGAAATAGACATAAAAGCAAAGGCATGTTAACAACTTTAGGCCTTAAAAAATCCCTCAACTTCTATATTTGTTATACGAAGTTCTTTAATAGAAAGCATCAAAAATATTATTTAACTAGTTGTTATTTAGTTTATTAAAAATGGCGTTTTTTTAACTCCTTTTAAATTGATAAACTAAGTAGGGCTTGTTTGGCGGTTTTTAATTATAGAACTACAAATGTATGCTGTATCGCAATTTCTAAGAATGTAAAAAGAGAGTTTATGGAAGACGAATTATTATTAAGAGAAAACAAAGACAGATTTGTGCTTTTGCCAATTAAATACCCTGCCATTTGGGAGATGTATAAAAAGAGCGAGGCCAGTTTTTGGACTGCAGAAGAAATCGACTTATCTGATGACCAAAAACATTGGGATAACTTAAACAGTGGCGAACGTCATTTCATTTCTCATATTTTGGCTTTCTTTTCTGCCAGCGATGGTATTGTAAACGAAAACCTAGCCGTTAACTTTATGAGCGAGGTACAATTGCCAGAAGCCCGTTGTTTCTATGGTTTCCAGATTATGATGGAGAACATACATGCAGAAACCTACGCTTTGCTAATTGATACTTACATCAAAGATCCAGAAGAAAAAGATCGCTTATTCCACGCAATAGATACTGTTCCGGCAGTAAAGAGAAAGGCAGAATGGGCTTTACGTTGGATTGATAATGGCAACTTTGCGGAACGTTTGGTAGCTTTTGCGGCAGTTGAAGGTATTTTCTTTAGCGGAAGTTTCTGTTCTATCTTTTGGTTAAAGAAACGTGGTTTAATGCCAGGCTTAACTTTTAGTAACGAGCTTATTTCTAGAGATGAAGGTATGCACTGCGAATTCGCATGTTTACTTTATAGCATGTTAGAGAATAAACTATCCGAAGAGCAGGTTCATAGTATTATCCGCGATGCGGTAGAAATTGAAAAGGAATTTATTACTGATGCCTTACCTGTGGCATTAATTGGTATGAATGCCAAATTAATGAGCCAATATATCGAGTTTGTAGCAGATAGATGGATTGCTGAATTAGGCTACAAAAAAATATATGGTGCTAGCAACCCATTCGATTTTATGGAGATGATTTCGCTACAAGGAAAAACCAATTTCTTCGAAAAACGTGTAGGCGATTACCAAAAAAGTGGTGTGTTAACTTCTACAGAAGATAAAGCACAGGCTTTTTCGTTAGATGAAGACTTTTAATGAAATGATAAAATTATAAAATGATTGAATGATAGAATAGGTTGCGTACCATAGATATTTAATCATTTAATCATTCAAAATTCAATAATTAAAATTTATAAGGATGTTTGTAATAAAAAGAGATGGCCGGAAAGAGCCGGTAAAGTTTGATAAGATAACGGCTCGTATTGAGAAGTTATGTTATGGTTTTAATGCTGAATTAGTAGATCCGATAGATGTAGCGAAGAAGGTAATTGAGGGTTTGTTTGATGGCGTTACCACTTCCGAACTTGATAACCTTGCAGCAGAAACAGCAGCTTCGTTGACGACCAAACATCCAGACTATGCCTTGTTAGCTTCTCGTATTGCGGTATCTAATTTGCACAAAAACACATTAAAGTCGTTTTCTAAAACGATGGAGATGCTATATACTTATATTGATCCTAAAACAGAAAAGCCATCATCGTTAATTGCAGAAGACGTTTGGGAGGTAATTAAAGAAAATGCCGAAATTTTAGATAGTACAATCATTTACGATAGAGATTTTGGTTTCGATTACTTCGGTTTTAAAACTTTAGAAAAATCTTACTTATTAAAGGTAAATGGAAAAATTGTAGAGCGTCCTCAGCATTTATTTATGCGTGTGGCTGTTGGCATTCATAAAGGCGATATCGATAGTGTAATTACAACTTACAATTTAATGAGTGAGCGTTGGTTTACACATGCTACACCAACTTTATTTAATGCAGCTACACCTAAGCCTCAAATGTCGTCATGTTTCTTGCTAACCATGCAAGATGATAGCATTGAAGGTATTTATGATACGCTAAAACAAACTGCTAAAATCTCACAAAGTGCTGGTGGTATTGGGCTAAGTATTCACAACATCCGTGCTACTGGCGCTTACATTGGCGGTACCAACGGCACAAGCAATGGTATTGTACCGATGCTTAAGGTGTTTAACGATACTGCTCGTTACGTAGATCAAGGCGGAGGTAAGCGTAAAGGTGCTTTTGCTATTTATTTAGAGCCTTGGCATGCGGATATTTTTTCTTTCTTAGACCTGCGTAAAAACCACGGTAAAGAAGAGATGCGTGCTCGTGATTTATTCTACGCACTTTGGGTTTGCGATTTATTTATGCAACGTGTAGAAGAAAATGGCGATTGGAGCTTATTCTCTCCAGATGAAGCACCAGGTTTAGCAGATTGCCATAGCCAAGAGTTTAATGAACTGTATACACGTTATGAAAAAGAAGGCCGAGCTCGTAAAGTAGTAAAAGCACAGGAGCTTTGGTTTGCTATTTTAGATTCGCAAATTGAAACTGGTACACCTTATTTGTTGTACAAAGATGCGGCGAACAGTAAATCTAACCAACAAAACTTAGGTACAATTAAGTCTTCTAACTTATGTACAGAGATAATCGAGTATACTTCTAAAGACGAAGTTGCGGTTTGTAATTTGGCTTCTTTGGCTTTACCACGTTTTGTAATCAATGGCGAGTTTGATCACCAAAAATTATATGAAGTAACTTACCAAGCTACTTTAAACTTGAATAAAATTATCGATTACAATTATTATCCAGTAATCGAGGCACAAAACTCTAACTTCCGTCACCGTCCGGTTGGATTAGGAGTACAAGGTTTGGCAGATGCATTTATCTTATTGCGTTTACCTTTTGAGAGTGATGCGGCTAAACAATTGAACAAAGAAATTTTCGAAACCATTTATTTTGCTGGTATGACAGCATCGGCAGATTTAGCTGAGAAAAATGGTGCTTACGAAACATTTAAAGGTTCACCATTATCTAAAGGTAAATTCCAATTTGACCTTTGGAACGTAAAACCAGATAGCAACCGTTGGGATTGGGAAGCTTTACGCAAACGTGTAGTTAAAACTGGTGTTTACAATTCGTTATTGGTTGCACCAATGCCAACTGCATCTACCTCGCAAATTTTGGGTAACAACGAATGTTTCGAGCCTTACACTTCAAACATCTACACCCGTCGAGTATTAAGTGGCGAGTTTGTGGTAGTAAACAAACACTTGTTAAAAGATTTAGTGGCTTTAGGTTTGTGGACACCACAGATGAAAGACAGAATTATTTTAGCTAACGGATCCATCCAAGACATTGCAGAAATTCCAGATTATATCAAAGAATTGTACAAAACAGTTTGGGAGATCAAGATGAAAAACATCATCGACATGTCTGCAGATAGAGGTGCCTACATTTGCCAATCGCAATCGCTAAACCTGTTTATCAATGCGCCAAATACTTCAAAACTGACTTCAATGCACTTCTACGCTTGGAAAAAAGGATTGAAAACCGGTATGTATTACCTACGTACACAAGCAGCCTCGCAAGCCGTTAAGTTTACCGTAGAAAACCAAGCAGGTAAGGCTATAGAAGCAGTAATTCCTGATGTGGTACCAGATAGCGGTGAAGAAATGTTAACTGGCCAGGTTTGCACCATGGAAGAGGGTTGCATTAGCTGCTCAGGATAAGAGGCCTCCCCAACTCCTCCAAAGGAGGGGCTTTGCAAGTTGCCGAAACAATTTTGCAAGTCATCATATTTAAGGTTCTGGACATAAAGTTCAGAACCTTATTTTTTGTCCGTACTTTTGTAACCGTTTAATAGTTCATTGGCCATTGGTAGATTAGTTTTAAATCGCTAAGCAAAAATGAACTAATGAACATGATGAACCAATGAACAAAACAATCATCCATAGTAAACATGAAATTATTCCCTGCGAGCGTTGCGGAGCGGCTATTGAGTGCAAGGCAAATGCTTACACCAAATGCCAGTGCAGTGTGGTACAGTTAACTATTAACGAAGTACAATACATTGCTGAGTTGCATGATGGCTGTTTATGCGCTAAGTGTTTGTTTGAGTTGCAGCAAGAATACAGGGAAGAAATGGGGATATGACAATACTATTTAACGTGAGTTCGGGTTAAGCGTTACCCTCTAACTTTGTCTAATTCGCATTTGACCTGTTTTCTTAGCCGGCCGCCGCTGGGCTCCTACTTTTTGACCGCAAAAAGTAGCAAAAACTCTCGGTTGCCTATTTTTCTTTCGAAGGAATTGCTTTGGCTTATCGGTGCGACCCGAAAAATAGGAGACCGAAAATTAGCGGAACGGAGATTTGAGAGGCTATCGCTAGCAAATAGCCTATTTCTATTATCCCGAACTCACGTTATTTAACTCTGAAAATAATTCTTTTATTGGCAAAAAAATAATTTCGGTAGACTTAATTTGCCCAGTTGCTTGGGTATTGGCAAAGACAATTTCTATGGGGTAGCCCGCATAAAATAAACTGGATAGTAGTGTAAATCCTTTTTTGTTTCTTTCAATTTCATGCTAGATGTTGGTAAGCTGCACTAACTATTGTTCTACAAAGGTTTAGCTGATTAGGAAAATAAAAAAGATTGTAACGGATAGCCAGGCTAGTTTCGTTTGTTGTACTGCACCTGCTTTTCTATCTTAATTCCCTGGTCTACTGGCAAATTGTTGGTTTGCTAATATCAAACTTTTTGTGATTAGATACGGTGATTTGAAAATTAGCTACTGTAACAGGTGCTAAAATTACACTTTCGTTAAAGCTTATAAAGCTGCCAAAGTTTAGGCCACTGTTAGAAATAGCTACTCCAACATTCGGTACGTTTTTTTTTGCACACGCAGAGCCGATGTAACCCGTATTTATGGTTCTTCCGTCTCTGCCAAAACCTATAACTTGGTTGTTTGATAGCGCAAAAGAACTGCTTTCGCCATAATAAAATCCACTTACATCTACAGTTCCATCCTCGTTCAAATAAAACCCACCTTCGTAGGGCGAGTAATTTCCAACTCCTTCGTATCTTACAGAAGCCACGTGCATCCAGATTTTGCCATCTGCTTTACGATAAATTTCGTAAGGTCTTGTTTCTACGCTAATATTCATGGCTGCTGGGCTGTATTGCTTGTTACTAATAATAGTTCCATCTTTACTTAAATTGAGCATGCCATAGCTTGGGTTTCTGGTAATTACAGTTTTATGAATATATGGTAATAAAACGGTGTTGTTATTAAGCATTAAAGGGCGCCCAAAAGCCATTGCTGCGTTGGTTTCTCCAGAGGCACTCTTAGCTCAAAGTAGGTTGCCTGTATAGCTTAATTTTTTAATTACAAAAGCCTTATTTCCACTTTTTTCAGAGAATATGGTTACTCCACTATCATCTAAATAACCTGCGTAACCGTTTGTTACGGCTCTCCAAATTAAGTTTCCATCTAAGTCTAAAAGCAGGGTAGAAGAACCTCCAAACAACGCTAATTTGTTGGCAACCACCTGTGAGAGTGATCTTTCGTAGAAAACACCCTGGCTCACATTTTGTAGATCATATTGTGTATCCATAAAAGATTTACTCCATAACAACTCTCCATTCGCATTAAAACGGGCAACGAAAGGATAATGTTGATAAAAGCTGGGTTTTCTATTTCCATAAACCACTATCCCTCCATTTCCATCTGGTACCATATCTATAATTGCACCGCTTTCTAATTCAATTTTTTTGATAAAAAGAAAAGTAGAGTCTGATTTGAAACCCGATAGTAGGTGGTAATCGTTATTAATGTTGCCTGGGCCGCCGCCAAACATAAATAGCACATCTTTACTAACTACCTTTGGCCCCACGAAGTAGCTGGCATGCCTATACTGGTCCGGAAAACTAACGCTGTATTTATAAAATGAACTTTTATTTGCCTTATCGGCCTCTTCTTGCTCGTTGTTGTTGCTGTTTTTTTTGCACGAAAAATAAAATAGGCAGGTAATTGCTACGAAAAATAAGGCGATCTTTTTCATTTTTAGCTTAAGTTTAAAGGATAAAAATTTAAGCTAAATTATTGCTTGTAAAGGCACATTGCATCAGTGGATGTAAGTATTCTACACTAAGTAAAAACACTTATTTTAGAATTTTTAGCTATTACGGCAAATAGATTGCTACCAAAGTTCCTCTGCCTTCAGTAGAATCTATATCTACTGTTCCTTTCAAAAACTCTACCCTAGAGTAAATGTTGCTAAGACCAATTCCGGCTTTTAAATCAATCTTGCTTTTATCGAAACCTTTGCCATTATCTTCTATGGTAACAGCAATGCCTTCCTCATCCTTAGTAATTTGGATGTCTAGCTTAGAAGCATCGGCATGTTTAATCACGTTATTTACAGTTTCTTGTATTACGCGATAAATTACTGTTTCTGTTTGTTCGTTTAATCGCTCATTTAAACCCACGGTTTCTAAGGTTACCTTTAGCTTGTTCTTATCAAGTTTTCCAATAAATTCTTTCACTGCCGATGCTAATCCAGATTTAATTAAAGCATTGGGCATCATTTGGTGAGATATAGAGCGCATCTCATCATAACTTTCATTTACCAATGCTAATGCTTGTTCTGCCTGTAAACTGGCATCGCTCCGAAGATTAAGTTTTGCGAATAAACCATTTAGGTTCATTAGCGCTGCCGATAGCATTTGGCCAACGCCGTCATGTAAATCTCCAGCAATGCGTCTGCGCTCTCTCTCTTCGGCATCTAGAACTGCCCTAGAAGCTATGTCCTGTTGTTTAATAATTTCTGATTGTAGTTCTGCTTTTGCTTTGAGTTTGCGGCGGTTAATAAGTAGGTAGGTAAAAAGAATGCCTAAAAGCAGCAAGCCGCCTGCAATGACTAATCCTAGATTTCGTTGCTTAATTTTTAACTTTTGTATGGTGTTTTGCTGATGTAGGAATTGAATTTGTTGCTCTTTTTTCTCCGTTTGGTAACGAACCTGATAATCAGAAATCAATGCTGTTTTGTCTTTTTGGAATAGTGAGTCTTTAATTTTGGTAGATGCCAAATGTAGTTCGTAGGCATCTTTGAACTTACCTTGCTTTTCGAAAATAATAGCTAGCGTTTCTTTCGCATCCATTACCTCTTTGCTAGCGCCAATTGCTTCTGCTAGGCTAGCAGCTTTGTTTGCACTTTTTGCTGCTTCATCTAGTTTTTTGAGTTTGAGCATCAGCTTTGCTAAATGAATGTGGGCAAAAGCCAATTCTTTGCGATTGTTATATTTATTGTTTAATACTATAGAAGTTCGCAAAAACTCAAGCGCTTTTTTAGTTTGCCCTAAGGCAACATAACCAATGCCTGCATTAGTATAGGTAGTGGGTAAAAATTGCTGTATGTTTAGTTTTTTTAAAGTTTGCTGTGCTTTTAAAGAATAGTAAATGCAGCTATCGTATTGCTTGGTGTAATAGTAAACCGAACCTAAGTTAGCTTCTGTAAAGGCTACCTCTCTAGGCATATTTAATTTTTTGTAGATGGTATTTGCTTCTCGATAATATTTAACTACGTTTTTATAGTCTTTATGTGCTTTAAACAAAATTCCTAAGTTGGTGCTTACCATGGCAAGGCCTTCTGTATGTTTTTTTTGCTTGTAGATTTGATATGCCCTATTATAGTATTTAAGAGACAAAGAAAAATTGCCGAGCTCATCATAGGCTATCCCTATATTATTTAGAGTGTTGGCTGTCTTTATTTCGTCATTAAGTTTAGCCCTTAATTTAAGCGCTTCTAAATTATAGGAGAGAGATTTTTGGTAGTCGGCTTGTGCCTCGTACGTTACAGCAAGATTATGTAGCGCTTCAGCTTCAAAGTTTTTAGCCTTTTTTTCTTGGGCAAGTTTTAGAGCTTGATAACCGAATAGCCTAGCCGAATCGGGATGGTGGTAACGGTATTCCCAACAAAGTTCAATGAGCAAGGGAATCTTATCTTCATTCTTATTTAAGGCCAATGCACTTTTTATACTATCAATTCTATTTTGAGCTGTGCTAGAGAAAGCACAAAAGAACAAGAAGAAGAAAAAGAGGTGTTTTTTTGATGAAAGCGATTGATTTACTTGCATATATTCAAATGGTTATCCTAAAATACAAATAATGCGATTGAAACTTCTAAGGGTTAATACTGATTTTGATAAAAAAAATCTTTACTTCAAAAAGGAATATCATTACATTTAGAAATAAATAAACTAATTGATGAAACTTCTACTAGTTGACGACCATGCTATTGTAACCGATGGTCTACAGATGTTGCTCCAAAATGAAGAGGGTTTTACTATTGTAGAAAAGCTAACCTCAGGAAATTTCGCACTAGCTTATTTAAAGCAAAATGAAATTGATTTGATGATTACCGATTATTCTATGCCAGATATGGATGGCCTAGTTTTGGTAAAACAGGCAAAAGCTTTAAAGCCTAACCTCAAAATCATAGTGCTAAGCATGCACGACGAAGCTGCAATGATTAAAGATATGCTAAGTGCCGGGGTAGATGGCTATGTACTTAAAAAATATGCGCAACAAGAATTACTGAATGCAGTACATGCGGTAGCTAATGGTAGACAATTTTGGAGTGAAGAAGTAAACAGAGCACTCCTAAGTTCCTTACAGTCTCAGGCGAACGAAAACCAACCTACAGGGCGTGAGCTGGAAGTATTGGGGCTTTTAGCCCAAGAGTTTACCAGTAAACAAATTGCAGAAAAACTTTTTATTAGCGAACGAACAGTAGAAACTCATCGTAAAAACCTAATGCGTAAAACTGGTGCCAATAATGCCATTGGCCTAGTGAGGTATGCCTATGCCCACAGATTGATTTAGCACCATCAAAACGGAACCTTGCGTTGGTAAAGTTTCCACAGAAGTAATAGCATAGTTTTTGAACCTTTCCGATATTAATTTTGAGCAATTAGTAGACTGATTAATTAAGCTTATTTTCTTTCTTAACGCCTTTTAAAATCATTAAACTCAACGGGTTAATGTTGTAGCCGCTGATGTTGTTCTGTAACATTACTACCGATTGATCGTATAAAATCGGCACTACAGAGGCATGTTCTAGCACCATATTGTCCATTTTTTGGTAAAGCTCGAAGCGTTTCTGAGGATCGTTCTCGTAATAACTTTGCTCAAATAACTTATCAAATGTTTTATTGAAATAACCCGTATAATTTGGCCCAAAAGGCACTTTGTTTTTAGAGTAGAAAACGGAAAGGTAATTCTCTCCATCAGGATAATCGGCAATCCAAGATCCCCTAAAAAAAACAACTTCATTTTTAGACATCAGATCCCTTAAGCTAGCACTTGGACTTACATCTACCTTAACTTTCATGCCCAAGTTGCCGAGCTCGCCTTGTATAAATTCAATTAAATCTCGGTAAGTGGTAGAAGTGCTGAGTTTGATTTCGGGCATTCCTTTTCCATTAGGATAACCGGCTTCGGCCAGTAATTTGGCTGCTAGCCTAGGGTTGTAATCGTAACCTTTAACTTTCGTGCTATCAAACCCGGGCATCCCTTTGGGTATAAAGCCCGAGGTTGCCGGCGTACCAATGCTGTTGCGTAAATATTTAATCAGTTTTTTTCTATCAATGGCGTAATTAATGGCCTGTCTTACTTTTTTGAAGCGTAGTGGAGAGTTCTTAACGATATCTTTATCTGGATCTACCAAAATACCCACATATTCTGTACACAAATACGGTCCTTTAATCAATTGAAATTTGCCTTTGTACTTGGTGGTCATATTGCCACTTTTGGTTAAAATATCATCTCGGTAACTACCATCAACACTGTAAAAGAAATCGAGATCCTTTTTAAGGAAATTCATAAAGGCACTTTGCTTGTCGTTAATAAACGTAGCTTTTACTGCGTCTAAAAATGGCATTTGTTTGCCCGCACTGTCTTTTTCAAAATAGTTTTCGTTTTTAAGCAATACTAAAACCTCGTCTTCTTTCCAATATTTGAATTTAAAAGGCCCGGTACCCACCGGATGATTTCTAAAATCTTTACCATAATGCTCAACTACTTCTTTAGGAACCACAGAACAATACTGAGCAGTTAATAAATTGATAAAAGCAGGGAAAGGCTTTACCAGTTTAATTTGAAAAGTACTATCGTTTAATGCTACAAAACTACTGGCGTCTTTTACTTTGTCGCTAAAAATCCAACCGCCAGATGAGGCTACTTTAGGATCAATTAGGCGGTAAAAGCTGTAAGCGAAATCTTGAGCGGTCACTTTTCGGCCTTTGCCATTTTTAAAAAGCGCATCGTCCTGAAAAAAAACATCGTTACGCAAATTAAAAGTATAGCTCAGTCCATCTTCAGCAACCTGCCACGTTTTGGCAATGCAAGGCATGGTATTCAAATTCTTGTCTACCTGTACCAATCCGTTAAAAATCTGATTGATCATCCAAATGGCATTTTGGTTACGGGCAAATGCCGGGTCTAAAGAGGTTAGGTTTTGATCAAGATTAATGTTGAATACTTTTTTTTCATCATTGTTGTTTCTTTTGCAAGAAAACAACGTGGTTAATAGACAAATGCAAAATATATTGAGCTTAATGGTACGCATCGCTTAGGGAAATAGTATTTTTGCGTACAAATTAATAAAATAAATCAGATGTCTTCTCTAAATGACCTTATAAATGCCGAAAACAATGCAGAATTTCGTGAAGAATTGTTAGAGCGTTTAGCTATAGTAGAACATAAAATTAAATTTATTGAAAAAGTTCCGGTTTGCTTTTTAGATTCGTTAGGGCAGCCTTATTTAGGGCCTTTGGCTAAAGCAGAACTGGGTGGCGCCACTTTAACTTTATCTACAGAGGAAGCAGTGTATGTGATTTTTTACGAAACTGGAAAGCAGTTAAATGATTTAATGCGCACCGCTCCAGTTTTAATGAACGAAGAATGGCAGGCTGTAAAGTTTAGTAGAGTTTGCTTGCTGTCTGATGATTATAACCTTTCGAAAGCAGATGAGGCCGTAGCATTGGTAGAAGATATTGCTGAAATGATACACCCGGGGCATTTTATTTTTGGTCATGAGGGAGATAAATGGATTAGGTTTACGGTTTAGGTATTAGGGGTTAGTGGTCAGTTTAAGCGATTAACAAATTCATGCAAATGAAACCATCATGATTTTGCCAATCACAAATACTAATGAGTAAACCGGGCTTGCGAGCTCATGAAATAATTTACACAGATGAAAAAAATACTAGTACTCTTATTGATGGTTTCTTCTTTGGCTTATGCTCAAACTCCAAAGTTAGACAAAGATATTGCTGAGAAGTTGTCTATACTTCCTTTGCATTGTATGGATAAAGAATATCCTAACAAGACAGCCCACACCATTAATTCAGAAACTGATGCTAAGCTAACACCATCCCAATTGCACCAAGGTTTTTACGGCTGCTTCGATTGGCATAGTTCGGTACACGGGCATTGGATGTTGGTGCATTTGTTAAAGACTTTTCCGAATATCAAAAACAAAGCAGAAATTACCGCTAAGCTTAACCGAACCTTTACCGTAGAAAATATGCAGGTAGAGGCCGATTACTTTAAAAAATATGAGCTGGCAAAGATTTTTGAACGTACTTATGGTTGGGCTTGGTTGCTAAAATTAGACCAGGAACTGTTAGAATGGAATGATCCGCAAGCGCAAAAATGGCATGCAGCGCTACAGCCATTAACCCAACAGATTTTAGAATTATGGAAAGCTTATTTGCCAAAACAAACCTACCCCAATAGAACTGGCGTACACGGAAATACCGCTTTTGCATTGGTTTTTGCGCTAGATTGGGCAAGAGCAACTAACGATAAAGTATTTGAAGTACAATTGATGGATAAGGCAAAGACTTTTTACTTGGATAATGAGAAAACACCTGCTTACATGGAGCCAGACGGTGCTGATTTTTTCTCGCCGAGCTTAGAAATTGCCGATTTAATGAGAAGGGTCTTAATAAAAGAAGATTTTGTGAAATGGTTGGATAAATTTTATGAGGAGAGGAGTATCAAACGAATTAGTGATATGCCGGTGGTGAGCGATTTGAGCGATTATCAAACGGTGCATTTGGTTGGTCTTTCTTTCACCAGGGCGTGGTGTATGAAAGGTGTTGCTGCACAGCTTCCTAATAAGCATCCATTGAAAAAACATTTTGAAGCTACTGCCAATCATTTCCTGGCCAATGCACTTCCGCTAATTTTTAAAGGTAATTATGGTGGCGATCATTGGTTGGCTTCGTTTGCGGTTTATGCACTATCGCAAAAATAGGAACTAGGAATTAGGTATTAATAGTTAGGAATTAGGGGATAGGTATTAAGGGACAGGTATCAGTTAACCGATTAAACAATCAACCAATTAAACTTCAGCTTTCGGACTTTCTAACAATCAACTTCCCAACTAATAAACTACAAATTTATCCATTTGCTGTTTGGTAAACTTTAAGGTGTCTTCCATAAACAGTTCTCCATTTTCATTAAGTTCCTGTTTAATATTTGGAATATGCAATCGCAAAGGCATTACATGTAAATGTAGATAAGCGCAAACGCCGTTAAAATGCTCTATGCCCCTGATGTTGCCATATTTTCCAGAAGAAATGCCTACCAAGCAAGCCTTTTTGTCGTAGAAACTTTCTGGAAACGCACAAGCATCAATCAAGGTTTTCAGCACACCCGGATAGCTGCCATTATACTCTGGAATAACGAACAAAAACTTACTGGTATTGGTTATCAATTCTTGGATTTTATCAAAGTCCTCGGTTTTTTTTCCATACAAATTATCTGCAATAAAATTGTTGGGTAAATCTTTCAAATCAAACAATGTAGTTTGTAAGCCCTTTTCCGCCAGTTGATTTTGATAATATTTAGCAACTTTTAGCGTATTGCTATTGGGTCTGTTGGTTCCGGCTATAATAGTGATCATGCAAAAATTGTTAATAAGATGTGTAAAACACGAGCAAGGTCGATACTAATATTACGTTTTAGTTCGTATCTTAGCTAATTGTTAAAATATGCCTATACATTACAAAAATAGCATTTTTTATAGATTTTTAGTTTAAAATTAAGGCCATTACATTTGTGGCGTTTTCAAGGAGAATAAATGAGTAAAATTATTGCGTTAGCAAACCAAAAAGGAGGAGTTGGTAAAACCACATCGTCTATTAACCTAGCCGCTAGTTTAGCTGTTTTAGAATATAGAACGCTTCTGGTTGATGCAGACCCTCAGGCCAACTCTACTTCGGGTATTGGTTTTGATCCAAGAAACATCAAAAATAGCATTTACGAATGCATTATTAATGATGTGGAACCTACAGATGCCATTGTGAAAACGGACACGCCAAATCTAGATTTGTTGCCTGCTCACATTGACTTGGTGGGTGCTGAAATTGAGATGATTAACCTAACCAACCGCGAGTATAAAATGAAAGCGGTGTTAGAAAAGGTGAAAGACCAGTACGATTTTATCATTATTGATTGCTCACCGTCTTTGGGTTTAATTACCATCAACTCACTAACAGCGGCAGATTCGGTAATTATTCCGGTACAGTGCGAGTATTTTGCGTTAGAAGGTTTGGGCAAGTTGTTAAATACCATCAAAATTGTACAAAACCGCTTAAATCCGGCTTTAGAGATTGAAGGCATCTTATTAACCATGTACGATGTAAGACTACGCCTATCAAACCAAGTGGTAGAAGAGGTAAGAACTCATTTCCAAGATTTGGTTTTCGAAACCATCATACAGCGTAACACCCGTTTAAGTGAAGCACCAAGTTATGGTATTTCTGTAATTATGCATGACGCCAATAGCAAAGGTGCCATCAATTATTTGAATTTGGCCAGAGAGATTGTTCGTAAAAATGGATTGCTTACGGAAGAGCAACAAGAAAACACAGCAACTATTTAACATATATAGATGACTTTTCAAAGAAAAACCGGATTAGGTAAAGGATTAAGTGCACTTTTGGATGATAACGAAACGGTTAATACCTCTAAGCCTGCCGTAGAAAATGTTGATGTAACGCCGCAAGTTGGAAGCATTAGCGCCATTAGCATTGCCGATATAGAAACCAACCCGTACCAACCACGTACCGAGTTTGATCAGGTAGCACTTAATGAACTATCCGAATCAATTAAAGTACAGGGTTTGATACAACCTATTACTGTTCGTAAAAACGGAAATAAATACCAGTTAATTTCTGGGGAACGTAGGTTTAGAGCTTCTAAACTGGCAGGTTTAACAGAAATTCCAGCTTACATTCGTACTGCCGATAACCAACAAATGTTGGAAATGGCCCTAATAGAAAATATTCAGCGTGAAAACTTAAATGCTATTGAAGTGGCGTTGAGTTTCCAGCAAATGATTGACGAATGTAACTTAAAGGCAGAGCAATTAGGCGAACGTGTAGGGAAAAACAGAACCACGGTAGCTAACTATTTAAGGTTGCTAAAATTGCCACCAGCTATTCAAGCATCCATTCGCGATAATAAAATCTCTATGGGGCATGCCCGTGCTTTAATATCTGTAGACGACGAAGAAAAGCAACTTTTCATTCACCAAGAAATTATAGATAAAGGCCTTTCGGTACGTAAAGTAGAAGATTTGGTACGTGGCATTAACCATGTGCAGGTTAAAACGCCTGTAAAACAAGAGGCAGTTTCTTTCGAATATCAGAAACTACAAAATGATTTGGCCTCTAAGTTTGCTACCAAAGTAAAGCTAAAGGTTAAAGATAATGGAAAGGGTGCCATTGAAATTCCGTTTGTAAATAACGACGATCTTAACCGTATTTTAGAACTTTTAGATTGGTAATGCGGGCATTTTTGCTTTCTGTAGTACTTTGTTTCGCATTTACTTGGGTAACTGCGCAGAAACCGGTACGTTTCATAAAGCCAGATACTACGGCAAAGCTGGATACCCTTGCTCCGCCAAAATATATCAACCAAGGTAAAATTGCCGGGCAAAAGGCGGTATATCGTTCGCTTATTTTTCCGGGCTTAGGTCAAATATATAACTATGGCTTAGTGGTTGATGATGTTAAAGCCGGTAGAACACAAGGTAAACGCATAGGGCAAAAACTATACATTATAGGTAAAATTGGCGCTATTTACGCTGGTGGTACCATTTTGGTAATGTCTTTTATAGACAACAACAATAACTATAATTTATTTTTAAAAGAGCTGCAGTATAGGCAGTTATACGGTAAATCAGATCCGGCCAACGGTTTAGAAAGGTACGATACTAACGGACTTACCTTGGCTAAAAATATCTATAAACGTAACCGCGAAGTGGTAATTATTTCTCTACTAGGTTTGTATGGCTTAAACGTATTAGATGCTTACGTTACTGCTCGTTTAAAATACTTCAATGTTGATGAAACCTTATCTATTAAGCTATCACCTACCTTGATAAATTCTAATACCATGTACGGTTTTGCTAACGTTACGCCAGCATTAAAATTAACCCTGAAACTGTAACCCAAAGACAAAGAAAGCAGAGGTTTTCTGTATTTAAACATAAAAACTAAACAAATGAATATAGCGCTGTTAGGCTATGGCAAAATGGGCCAAATAATAGAACGCTTTGCCGCAGATCGTGGTCACCAAGTGGTTCTTAAAATTGGAATAGAAAACTTAAATGATTTTACTGTCGAAAATTTAATGCAAGCAGATGTAGCTATAGATTTTAGTGCACCAGCTGCGGCAGTTAGCAACATTTATAAGTGTTTCGAAGCAAATGTACCCGTTGTAGTAGGTACCACAGGTTGGTACGGCGAACTACAAAAAATAAAAAATGATTGCGAACAAAGTAACAATACTTTACTTTATGGCTCTAATTTTAGTATTGGGGTTAATATTTTCTTTCACTTAAATAAATTATTAGCAAAGCTGATGAACAACTACCCAGCTTATGACGTACAAGTAGAAGAAATACACCACACGCAAAAATTAGATGCGCCAAGTGGTACCGCAATGACCATTGCCGAAGGTATTATTGAACAGTTTGATAGCAAGCAAGAATGGGTTAACCAGTTAGAAGGAACACCAATTACCGATAAGTTAAAGCATGATCAACTGCTAATCGAATCGCTTAGAATTGAAAATGTACCAGGAACACATACTGTGGTATATAGTTCTGAAGTAGATGATATCGAAATTAAACACACTGCGCACAGCAGAGCAGGTTTTGCTTTAGGTGCGGTGGTTGCTGCAGAGTGGCTGCAAAATAAAAGAGGTTTTTACAGCATAGCTGATATTTTTAATTTTAAAGATTAATATGAACTGGAAATTCTGGCAAAAGAAAAAACATTCTGATAAGCCAAAAATAAAAAAAACTAAAACCAGAGAATGGGTTGATGCCATTGTTTTTGCAGTAGTTGCGGCAACTATTATTCGTGTATTCTTTATCGAAGCCTACACTATTCCTTCGGGTTCAATGGAACGATCGCTTTTAGTTGGCGATTTCCTTTTTGTAAGTAAGGTAAATTATGGTGCACGTATTCCAATGACACCGATTGCTTTCCCTTTTGCGCACCACACTATGCCACTAACTGGCACCAAAGCTTACTGGGATGGCGTACAGTGGAAGTACAGAAGGCTGCCAGGTTTGCAAGATATTAAACGCAATGATGTAGTAGTTTTCAATTTCCCAGAGGGAGATACAGTAGTTTTAGAACGCCAAGATGATAACTATTACCAAATGCAATTGCGTGGCGAAAGTAGAGAGTCGATATGGTCGGGATTTTCGGTTACCAGCAGACCAGTAGATAAACGTGAAAATTTCATCAAACGTTGTATTGCTATTGCAGGTGATACGATTAGCATGAAAAATGGTTTAGCAGTAGTTAACGGAACTCCATCTCCTTTGGTAGGCACGGGTGGCTTTGGCTATAATGTAGAGTTTACTACTGCCGACGTAAATTTGAAGCTTTTTGAAGATATGGGCTTTAAAATCGGTCCAACGGCACTTCCTACTATTTATAGATTTGAAGGTACGCCAGATTTAGTAAAAGAATTGAAAAAATCTCCTTACGTAAAATCTGTTACCGAAGATTTGACACCTGCTGATGAACAAGACATCTTGATTTTTCCGCACGACAAAAATAGAAAGTGGAACCTAGATAACTATGGGCCAATTATAGTACCCAAAAAAGGTTGGACGGTAACTTTAGATAGTTTAACTATGCCACTTTACGAAAGAAGTATCCGTATTTACGAAGGTAACAAGCTAGAGAAGGTTGGTAATGATTGGATCTTGAACGGTAAAAAAGCAACTACTTACACCTTTAAAATGGATTATTATTGGATGATGGGAGATAACCGTCACGCTTCGGCAGATTCACGTTATTGGGGCTTTGTACCCGAAGATCATATTGTAGGTAAGGCATTATTTATTTGGTTAAGTATTGATAGCGAGGGTTCATTCTTCAATAAAATACGTTGGAGCCGAATTTTTAAAGGGATACATTAATAGATCGTTCGTCAGTGCGATGACGATACCGTTTTAAGACTTACGAAGTTTCGTCAACTTCGTAAGTCTTTTTATTTTTAGAACTAACTTACCATCGCTTTGTATTTATTCGAATTGTCCGCAATTATCCAAAGGTTAATTAACAATAAAGGACCAGCAATAGCCAAACCCTCTGGCATGTAAACGGCATTATGTAAAACAATACCAACCATTACGGGCAAAATTACGATAGCTCCCAAAGCACGAGTTTTTGGGATAGCAAATAGCAAGCCCCCTAGTAATTCTATGGCTCCAACTAAAGGCATTAGCCAAGCGATAGTGCCAAATGCCATCCCAACTTTAAGCATTTCGCCTTCCATTGGCGGTACGGGCATGTAGTGGAGAAATTTATCGAGCCCAGCATTGATGAACATGAGCCCAAATAGCACAGCTAAAATTGTTTTTACGATTTTCATTTTCTTAGTTTTTGATTTACTTAAAGTTAAGTAAAAGTGGGATGAAAATGCAAAGGGTTTGTGCCTTGCTGTTGCTGTACAGGTTTTTGTTTAGTAAACCTGATTGTAACGGAAATACTTTTTGTGGCTGTCATCCTGAGCTTGTCGAAGGGTTGTTTGTGACTAGATGCTTCGATAAACTCAGCATGACAATGATGAACGGTGCAGTAGCAACAAAAAGATTGCAGTGGAAAGCAGGGCTGAAATACCCAAAGAACCATTATTTTTGCTTTTCGAAAAAAAATAGAAAATATTTAAAAAGACTTGCAACCTTTGGGTACGATTACGCATCTACCCTATACAAGCAGACAAATGAAGGTGGCAAAAACATATACTTTAAATGAACTGATGGAAGGCTGTAAGGCCGGCAACAGGCAGATGCAGGAGATGCTTTACAAGCAAACTGCAGCTAAGATGTTGGCGGTGTGTATGCGTTATGCCAAAGATAGGATGGAGGCAGAAGATGTATTGCAGATGGGTTATGTTAAGATTTTTCAGAAGGTGAAGGAGTTTAAAGGAGAGGGTTCTTTTGAGGGATGGATACGTAGAATTATGGTAAATACTGCTATTGAAAGTTATAGAAAAAACCTGCGCACTTTAAACGTGGTACCTATTGAGGACGCTTATGAACAACCCTCTACAGGCTTTGACTTTGGTAGTTTAGGTATGCAGGATTTGATGAAAGTGATACAAAAGCTGGCCGATGGCTACAGAATGGTGTTCAATATGTACGCCATTGAAGGTTATTCGCACAAAGAAATAGCAGAAACGTTAGGAATTACCGAAGGGGCGAGCAAATCGCAGCTTTCGAGGGCAAGAGCAATATTGCAACAAGAAATTTTAAAATTGGAGGGCTTTGGCTATGCAACACATGCCGGATAAAGATTTTGACCAACTGTTTAAAAACAGGTTTACCGATGCAGAAATTCAACCATCTGCAGATTTATGGGGCAATATTGCCCAACAATTGGAGCCTAAACGCAAGCGCAATTTTCCAATGATGTGGATGGCGGCGGCAAGTGTGATTGTGGTGGCATCGGTAATGTTGTTTACGCAGCGTAGCGAAAAGGTGCAGTTACAGGGAGCAACTGTGGAATTGGCAACTGCTAAACCTGCTGATGACACACAAACGGTACAAGTGGCAGCAATAGAAGAATCTGCTACAGTTAAGACAACAGTTTTATCAGATGCTGCAGTAAGTAATCGCCGTTTGGTAAACAATGCAATTGCTAAGGTAACGCCTCCTACTGAAATTAAGGATGTAGAAAAAGATAATTTCATTGCTTTGCAACCATCCGAAGGTATCGATCGTCTAGATATTAAAAGGGAGGAAATAAAACCTTTAGATGTAACACCTAAAGAAACCATAGTGAAGGAATATGCGGAGGATAGAATGATTGCTATGCGTGATACCAAAGGAACGGGAGTAGCCTATGTAGACCCGGATGAGGAAACTAATGATAATAAAAAAGGTATCCGTAATGTGGGGGATTTAGTGAATTACGTGGTAGATAAAGTAGACAAAAGAGATAAGAAGCTAATTAAGTTTGACACTGATGATGATGACAACTCATCGATAATTGGATTGAATATTGGGTTCTTGAAACTAAATAAAAAAAAATAAGAGCAGGATTTTAGGATTTTAGGATTGGTACGATGAACAGGATTTAATTATCCGAGATACAACATTGAAACATTTCAACTTTCTAACCTTACAACAAAATTAAACACACACACAAATGAAACATCTAATTTTAAAAGCAGTATTGGTAAGTGGACTTACTTTTCTGGCAGCAGGAGCTTTAAAAGCACAGGAAGAAACTAAAGAGGTAAAAGATAGCGTTAAACGCAAGAAATTTGAAATTAACTACGGATTGGGCATTACCATTGGCGAGAAAAAAGATAGTACGGGCAAAGTAGACCAAAACAAGGGTCGCTTTATAGGAGGCATCACTTTTACCCGTTTAGATATTGGTTTTGCTAAATTGGTAGATAACGGTAGTTTTTCATTATCTCCAGCTAACGATTTCTTAGACTATAAACCTTGGAAAACGAGTACTTTATCTTTTGATGTATTGCAGTTTGGCTATAGGTTTAACAACCACTTTAAAGTTTATTTGGCTGGAGGCTTTGATTGGACACACATTCGCTTAGATAGAGATATTACCATTCAAAAAAATAAGCCAGCGCTAGAATATACCGAAGATGATATTATGTACAGTAAAAACCGTTTCTCTAGCAGTTATGTACACTTCCCGCTAAACTTTGAATTAAGAACCAAAGAGAACCATCATGGTAAACGTTTTAGATTTGTAGTTGGCCCAGAAGTAGCATTTTTACTAGGTGGTAAAGTAAAACAAATAAGCGACGAAAACGGTAAAGTAAAAGTGAAAGATAATTATCATTTTACACCATTCCGTTACGGTGGTGCAGTTAGAATTGGTTACGGAGGTATTGGTGTTTTTGCTAAATATTATGCTAACGATATGTTCGATACTGATGCGCAAAAAGGTTTGAAAAACATGTCATTCGGTATAACTTTTGGATTGAATTAATTAGTCCGCAAGTCAGTAAAGTCAGATAGTCGGAAAGTCGGCAGGTATAATACACAGGAACCAATGAACTATTGAACAAAAAACACACACACAAATAAACCCAATCCTGTTTCTGTAAAAAGGGGCAGGATTTTTTTTTGTTAGTCCGACAGTCCGAAAGATTATAGTCCGAAAGAGTGGAAGCCATTGGACAATGCTAGTTCAAAACTAACTTTCGGACTGTATAACTTTCGGACTACTTTCCCTATCTTTACAACCGTGAGCGAAAAAATCTTAAGCATCCAAAATTTAACCAAGCAGCATCAAGCCGAGCAACTATCTGGTATTTCTAATGTTAGTTTTGATATTAATAAAGGCGAAATTGTAGCCATTATTGGCGAAAGTGGTAGCGGTAAATCAACCTTGTTAAAATCTATTTACGGGTTGTTGAAAGTTGATGAGGGCGAAATTATTTTTAATGGCAAGCGTGTAAAAGGACCAGACGAGCAGCTGATACCAGGGCACGCCGAGATGAAAATGGTAACACAAGATTTTTCGCTGAACATTTACGCCAAAGTTTACGATAATATTGCTTCGCAACTCTCTAATACCAATGTGGCTTTAAAACAGCAAAAGACCATGGAGGTAATGGAACATTTGCGAATTACTGCGTTAAAGGATAAGAAAATTATTGCTCTAAGTGGCGGCGAACAACAACGTGTAGCTATTGCCAAAGCCTTGGTAAGTGACACTAAGGTTTTGTTGTTGGATGAACCTTTTTCGCAGGTTGATGCTATTTTGAAAAACCAACTACGTGCTGATATAAAACAACTATCAAAAGAAACAGGTTTAACCATCATCATGGTATCTCACGATGCTACAGATGGTTTGTTTATGGCAGATCGCTTGGTAATTTTGAAGGATGGCAGATTGGTGCAAGAGGGAAAACCGAGAGCGGTTTACAATCAGCCAAGTAGTACCTATACGGCTAAAATGTTGGGTAATGCGGTGGTGCTCTCTAAAAGAGAAGCACAAGCGTTAGATTTAAAAGTAACTGGCGAGCAAATTTGTTTTTATCCAGAATGGGTAGAGCTAAAAGCAAGCTGGTCGGCAAAGAAATTTAACGTAAGGGATATTTACTACAAAGGTTTTTATGACGAATTACTATTGGAAAGAAACGGAGTGCACATCAGAGCTTTGCAGTTGAATAGTGGCGAGCATAAAAAAAACGACCAAGTGTATGTGAACATTGGTCGTTTTTTGGAGTTTTAAATTCTTGCAGATTAATCTACATAATCTGATGGAATAACTACTACTTTTACCAATATGCGATAATCAGGTGGTACAGAGTTGGATAGATTTCTGCTATCCTGTACATCAAAGGTTATACCGCCATTAAAAAGCTCATAGCTATACACGGTGTAGTTAAAAGTGTAAGGAAGCTGCACATCACTATTATCGCTAACTGGGTGGGTAAAGTACACCAATACCCCTTCGTCTTCTAAAGTGATCTGGTCAAATTCAGCTCTGTTCCACGTAAAAGAATAAGTTCCATTAGAGTTTCTTACCCATTGGTTCGGCTCTATGTATCTGTTATAGGTTTTTGCTCTTAATTCGTTGGTAATGTAAGTGTCTTTCTTGCATGATGCCAAACCTAGTGTGGCAATACAAAGTAGGAGTAGGGCTAGTTTTTTCATTGTGTGTTGGTTTAAATTTTTTGCGAAACTCCTTCCGTGTTAAAGAGGATATTTCAAATTTCATTTGTGTGTTGTTAAGCATATATCAAAACCGTTGCCAAAAAAATATAAATATTGTTTGCTAAATGAAAAAATATTGAACAAAAAATAGAATACATTGTTTTTGATTGATTTTGGCTGTTTTTTAAAAATTTTGTAACAAAAATATATGTAAATTATTTTTCTGTGTTGCGGCCTTAAAAGTTAAAATTGATTACTTTTTTGGAAAAAGAAAGTGCTTGTAGATGAAAAATAGGAGACAATTTCTTGCCCCCTACCTACATTTATATAATGATGGAAAAGTTTCTTTTTTGTTTGCCACAGATATACAGATGATTTTACTCTATTTAAACTGCTTTGTGAGTCTAAGCTTTACTATAAATCTGAACAAATCGGATAAGACTTTTTGAGATGTTTCGAGAGGCTCAACATGACAAGCATAGTATTTATTAGTGTTATCTGTGCATCTGTGGCTAAATTTTAAACCAAATACTCAAACAAAGTGGCGTCTTGGTTCAGTTCAATCACATCAAACTTAAAGTCTTTCATTCGTTGCAACAGACTTGGGTAATCGTTTTTATCGGCTAGTTCAATACCTACCAATGCAGGGCCATTTTCTTTGTTCGTTTTCTTAATAAACTCGAAACGGGTAATGTCATCTTGCGGGCCTAAAACTTCGTTCACAAATAATTTTAAAGCTCCCGGTCGCTGCGGAAAACGTACGATAAAGTAATGCTTTAACCCTTCAAAAAGTAGCGACTTCTCTTTGATTTCTTGCATACGCTCGATGTCGTTGTTGCCACCGCTAACCACACACACTACTGTTTTGCCTACAATTTGGTCTTTTACCTGTTCTAGTGCAGCCACAGATAAGGCACCAGCCGGCTCCACCACAATGGCATCTTCGTTATAGAGTTTTAAAATAGTGGTACATATTTGCCCCTCCGGAATTAAATAAGTAGAATTTAATAAATCGCTGCAGTATTTGTAGGTAATCCAGCCCATCCTTTTTACGGCTGCACCGTCTACAAAACGCTCAATGTTTTCAACAGTTACAGGGCCACCGTGCTTTAAAGCTTCTGTCAGCGAAGGTGCACCCATTGGTTCTACGCCAAAAACTTTTACACTAGGTTTTACCGTTTGCAAGTAGGCAGTTACGCCAGATGCTAAACCACCACCACCTACAGGTACAATAATTGCATCTAAATCTGGAAGATCTTCATAAATCTCCATCATTACTGTCGCTTGGCCTTCAATTACTTTTTCATCGTCAAAAGGTGGGATAAAAGTAGCGGATTTTTCTTCGCAGAAAGCTAAGGCTTCTTTTAGGCAGTCGTCAAAAGTATCGCCCACCAAAACTACTTCAATGTTATTTCCACCAAACATATTTACCTGTTTGATTTTTTGTTTTGGAGTGATTTCGGGCATAAAAATTACACCTTTGATATCTAATTTTTTGCAAGAAAAAGCTACCCCTTGTGCATGGTTGCCGGCACTGGCACATACCACTCCGTTTTTCAATTGTTCGGGGGTTAACCCACTAATTTTGTTGTAAGCGCCACGTAATTTATAAGAACGTACAATCTGCAAATCCTCCCGCTTCAAATAAATATTGGCATTGTATTTTAACGAAAGTCCTGCGTTAAACTCTAAAGGGGTTCTTTTTACAACACCTTGAAGGGTTGCAAATGCTTGCTCAAAATCAAATGTATGCGCTGTTGTTGTTTCCATTTTCTAAATCCGCCATTTGGCGAAGCTTTAATTTTATTTTTTGAAAAGCAAATCCGGCTTTTCATCGGTTGCGATAGTCCTGCCTGTCCCGATTTTAATCGGGGCTATTCGTTGCAAGTTTTTTTGCTCTCCACCGTCATTTCGAACGCAGAGAGAAATCTAAAAATTAGGATCTACTATCTAACAGATTTAGCTTCGCTGTCTTTCAGTTCTCAGTCGTACCTCCTTCGAAATGACGTGAGCAAAAGTATAGCCACTGCTATCAGGTTTAGTTAACTTAATTTATGATATACTTCCTCCCCCTGCCCCCTCGAAGAGGGGGGTAATTGCCTAGCCGCCATGTATCCCCCTTTGGAGGGGTAGGGGTAGGCAATCAATAATTTGCTATTTCCCTCTAGCACGAATTCAGTTGCTTTCCATTAGCTCAACTTCGGCGCTAAGTGCAAAGCCACTAATTGGTTTAAGTCTTCATCATTGATGCCTTGCTTGCTATCTGCTAAGTTTAAAAATGCAGTATAAACTACGGCTAATTGTTCTTTATCTAAATGATGGCCTAATCTATCTAAGTGATGTTTTAAGGCGTGGCGTCCACTTCTTGCCGTTAAAACAATAGTCGCATCAGGGAAACCTACGTCAGAAGGCTTGATAATTTCGTAATTTTCACGATTTTTCAAGAAACCATCTTGGTGAATACCCGAACTGTGTGCAAATGCGTTGGCACCAACAATAGCTTTGTTAGGTTGCACTGGCATGTTCATTAAATTACGTACTTGGTGACTAATTTCGTAAATACCTTGCGTGTTGATGTTGGTATGCAAGCCTAACGATTTGTGCGTTTTTAAAATCATAACCACTTCCTCCATAGAAGTGTTGCCAGCACGTTCGCCAATGCCGTTTATGGTACATTCTACCTGGCGGGCACCGTTTTGTAAACCAGCAATAGAGTTAGCCGTAGCCAATCCTAAATCGTTATGGCAGTGACAAGAAATAATAGCTTTATCAATATTCTTAACGTTCTCTTTTAAGTAAAGAATTTTAGACCCGTATTGGTCTGGCAAGCAATAACCGTTGGTATCAGGTATGTTTACCACCGTAGCACCAGCAGCAATTACGGCTTCTACCATTTTAGCTAAATACTCAATATCGGCACGGCCTGCATCTTCTGCGTAAAATTCCACATCTTCTACATACTTCTTGGCATATTTTACAGCCTCAATAGCACGCTCCAAGATTTCTTCTCTTGTGCTGTTAAATTTAGTTTTGATGTGCATGTCTGAAGCACCAATTCCCGTGTGGATACGAGGTCTTTTGGCATAACGCAGGGCATCTGCCGCTACGTCAATATCGTTTTTATTTGCTCTGGTTAATGCACAAATAATAGGGTCGTTAACGGCTTTAGATAGCTCAATTACGCTATTAAAATCACCAGGGCTCGAAACAGGAAATCCTGCCTCAATCACATCTACACCTAGTAGTTCCAACGATTTTGCGATTTCAACTTTTTGGGGAGTGCTCAATTGGCACCCAGGCACCTGCTCGCCGTCACGCAAGGTGGTGTCAAAAATGTGTACTCTGTTTGGGTCGTGTAACATAAATTTGGGTTAGGTTATTGTGCTAAATAGGTTAATACTAATTGTCCCATTTCTTGGGTGCCCAACACTTTAGCAGTATCGGTATTTTGGTCGGCAATGTCACCAGTTCTGTAGCCATCTTTTAATGCCTTGTCTACTGCATTTACCAATGTTGTAGCTTCTTCTTTTAGCCCGAAGCTGATTTCTAGCATTAGCGCAGCCGATAGGATAGAAGCCAGTGGATTTGCCAAGTTTTTGCCAGCAATATCATGTGCCGAACCGTGAATTGGTTCATAGAAACCTACGCCATCGCCAACAGAAGCAGAAGCTAACATGCCCATAGAACCTGCAATCTGTGAAGCTTCATCAGTAAGTATATCTCCAAAAAGGTTAGCGGTTAATACTACATCAAATTTCTTCGGATTTTTAATCAACTGCATTGCTGCATTGTCTATAAACATGTGCTCCGTTTCTACGTCAGGATATTGTTTGGCAATTTCTTGTACGGTTTCACGCCACAAACGCGAGCTTTCTAATACATTTGCTTTATCTACAGAGCATAGTCTTTTGCTACGTTGTTGTGCCGCTTGGTAAGCTTTGTGTGCAATGCGTTCTACCTCGTATTTGTGGTAAATCATCAAATCTGAAGCGGTGTTTCTATCTTCAGAACGAGATTTTTCTCCAAAGTAAACATCGCCTGTTAATTCTCTGAAGAATAAAATATCCGTGCCTTGTAAGATATCGGCTTTGATACTCGAAGCTTCCAACAATTCATCGAATAACAAAATAGGACGTAGGTTCGCATACAGACCTAATTCCTTTCTAATTTTTAATAAGCCTTGCTCTGGCCTAACTTTCAACGAAGGATCATTATCGTACATTGCATGACCGATAGCCCCGAATAAGATTGCATCGCTTTTGCGGGCTTTTTCTAGGGTTTCATCAGGTAATGGATTGCCAGTAACTTCAATGGCAGCGTGGCCCATTAAAGCTTCATCAAAAGTAAATTCGTGACCAAAGTTTTTAGCGATTTGCGCTAGAGCCGCTTTTCCCCATTGGGTTACTTCTTGTCCAATGCCATCGCCAGGTATTACTAAAATGTGTTTTTTCATGTATGTTTATTTCTTTTTAACGGCATTCAAGAGGGCTGTGCCGTTTTTCATTATTTGTATGTTTTGAGCGTATTGTTATTACTATTTCGTCATTTCGACCTTAGGGAGAAATCTAGCATTATGAAATTGGGCTTGAGATTTAGCTTTGCTTTCTTTCAGTTCTCCTCGTTCCTCGTTCGAAATGACGGATTTATTTAAGGTTTCTACTATACGCTTTCTAATTCTTCTTTGTACGTTTTCTGTTTATAAATGTTGTTATGTATCACCTCGCCTTTGCTCAGTAATAATTGGTGTGTTAAATTTTTCGGTAAATGGTCATCACTGTGCGACACATAAATCAAAGTTCTGTTGGTGGTACATAAACCATCAATTAAGGTGTTAAATTGAAGGGTCTGATGCGCATCTAAACCTTGGCAAGGTTCGTCTAGCACTAATAACTCTGGATTTTTGATGACTGTTCTGGCCAATAAAACCAAGCGTTGTTTACCTAATGGCAAGTGTACTAGCAAATCGTTTTTATTGGCGGTTAAGCCGAAATATTCGATCAGCTCATCTACTTGAGTTCGCTTGTGCCAGCCAATTTCTTTATACAAGCCAATGCTATCGAAAAAGCCAGAGGCGATACTTTGCCATACCGTAGCATTAAAATCGAAATACCAATGTAATTCTGGAGAAATTAAACCGATGTGCTGCTTGATGTCCCAAATACTCTCGCCACTGCCACGTTTGTTGCCAAAAAGGTAAATTTCATTTGCGTAAGCCTGCGGATGGTCGCCATTCACCAAACTTAACAAAGTTGATTTTCCCGAACCGTTATGGCCTTGTAACAACCATTTTTCGCCAGCATTAATTTGCCAGTTGATGTGCTTAAGCACTTGCTTTTCGCCATAGCTGATATTGACATCAACCATTTTAACCAACACCTCACTACTTGATACAGGTGCTTCGTGCAGAAACTCAGGAACGCTTCTTTCTTCTACGATAACCGCATTTCTAGTGTCAAAAGTAAAGTGTTCTATCAGTTGCCCGTCAACAATTTCGCCAAACCTGTTAATACAAGCCGGAATTTCAGTTTCGTTGCTTACCAAGATGATTTGCGTACCATTGCCGGTTGCTTCATCTAATAAGTTATTCAAATTTTGCCGAGATTGGATGTCTAAACCTGTATAGGGTTGGTCGAGTAATAAAAGCTGAGGCTTTGACCACAAAGCTTTAACCAATTGCAACTTTTTATGCTCGCCGCTAGATAATTCTATCAGTTGCGCATTTTTGAGAGAAGCAAAACCTAAGGCATTTAAGATAGGTTCTACTTTTTGAGGGGAAAGGTTGTTTTCGTTACCGTAATGTGCTAATTCGGCATTTACGGTTAGGGTATCTTGTACTTGCTGTACGTTGTAGCGCTGTTGGTAATAAAAATTTGCTACACCTTCTTTGTTTTTAAATTGATACCATTGGGCGATGTATTGGCAGACGGGTTTGGTATCGCTCTGCTTATTGAAGCTGACGACAATTTCATCTGTACTTTTTTCGATACCAGCAATTGCTTTCAACAAAGCAGTTTTTCCACTTCCGCTAAAACCAGATAAAAGCCAATTTTCACCGTTTTGAATAGTCCATTCCAAGTCCCTTAACACGGTTTTGCTGCCGTATTTTAAATTGAAGTTGGTGATTTGGACTATTGTGTTACTCATTGTTTTCTTATTTAATGCGAAAGCCTTTCTAACAGACCCTGAAATAAATTCAGGGTGACGGTTAAGGCGCTCGTCATGCTGAATTTATTTCAGCATCAGCTTTTTATCGTTGTAAGATTGCTTCGTCATTCTTCCTCGCAATGACGAAATGTCTATTAATAGAACTTAAATACTTTATTTTTCTCAAATTCCTCAATCTCTGCTGTATGACTGCGAACAAAATCAATATCATCGTAACCATTAATCAAACAAGATTTTTTGTAAGGATTGATTTCGAAGCTCTCAGTCTTTCCAGTAGCGTCAATCGTTACCGTTTGTTCTTCTAGATTTACCGTTAGGCTAGAAGAGGCATCTTTAGCTACCTGCGTAAAAATATCTGCTAAAAAAGCATCACTTACTTGTATAGGGAGCAAACCGTTATTTAATGCGTTGCCTTTGAATATATCTGCAAAAAAGCTGCTAATTACTACATCAAAACCTGCATCTTGAATAGCCCACGCCGCATGCTCACGGCTACTGCCGCAACCAAAATTTTTACCTGCAACTAATATCTTTCCATTGTAAGTAGGGTCGTTCAACACGAAATCTGCTTTAGGTGTATTGTCGCCATTGTAACGCCAATCGCGGAACAGGTTTTCGCCAAAGCCTTCACGGGTAGTGGCTTTTAAAAACCTCGCCGGAATGATTTGGTCGGTATCTATATTCTCAATCGATAAGGGTACCACCGATGAGTTTAATGTTTCAAATTTTTTCATGTACTAGTTTTTTCGTTTTTTGGTTTGTTTGTTGTTTAGACTTACAACTTATCACCTAGAACTTATTACTTTTTAATCGCTTTTATCCTCAACCTTCTATAATCTGCAATCCATTCGTCGTTTTTAAAATGCGTTGGCTTTAGGATGCTTACTGTTAATTCCGTTACTGCTTTGGCTTCTTCTTCATTTAAGTTTACGAAAGCATGTTCTGCAAACTGATTGATCCATTTCTCCATTCCATCTTCTCCAATCAATTTTGTAGGTCTATCGAAAAGCCAAATTTGTTCTGCTTCGAAACCAGTAGACTCCAGCAAAGTGGCGTAATGACTAATCGATGGAAAGAACCAAAAATTAGAAATCACTCTGTGTTCCAACCCTAACTCTTTTGCAGCTTGGTCTATCGCATCTACAATCGACTTCACATTTCCCTTGCCACCAAATTCAGCCACTAAACGACCACCGTGTTTCAAGCTTTTAAAAATACCTCTCAACAATCCTCTTTGGTTTTCAATCCAGTGGAAAGTTGCATTACTAAATACGGCATCAAACTCACGGTTGTAGTCTAAGGCAGCTGCATCTTTTTGCTCAAATTGGATGGTTGGATATTCTTTTTTAGCTAATTCTACCATATCGGCAGAAGCATCAACTCCTAAAACTGTGGCACCACTTTCCTGTATTTTGGCAGCTAAATCGCCGGTTCCACAGCCCACATCTAAAATGTGTTCACCTGCTTTGGCATCCAACCATTGTAAAACATCGGCTCCGTAATTAGATACGAAACGATGTTGTTCATTGTAAAGTTTACTGTCCCAATGTATTTCTGGCATAATATCTCCTAGCCCCACCCAACCTCCCCAAAGGGGAGGGGTTTACTGGATGTTTAATTTTTCTAAAGTTCTAAACTTTTATTACTTCTTTCAATTGTTGTTTACCTTCTGCCGAAAGTCCTCTCTCCTTTGAAGAGGGGATTTAGGGGAGAGGCTCATAATGCTCTACTGTAGGGAACGGATCATAAAAATGATGCAATAAAGCTTTCCATTCTTGATATTCCTCCGAGCCTCTAAAGCCTATAGTATGTGCTTCCAAATCCGTCCAATTCACCAATAAGATGTATTTGGCAGGTTCTTCTATACATTTTTGAAGCTGATGCGAAATGTAACCTTCCATGCTTGCAATAATTCGTTCAGCTTTTGCAAAAGCAGCTTCAAACTCTGCAGTTAGGTTTGGGATTACATTTAATATGACAACTTCTAAAATCATATTTTCGTTTCTCGTCATTCTGAGGAACGAAGAATCTGTTTCATAGGTTGCAGATGCTCCCTTCGTCAGCATGACAGGGTATATTAAAGTTCCAGCAACTCCCTCACATCTGTTATTTTACCAGTTACAGCAGCAGCAGCAGCAGTCAAAGGACTAGCCAGCATTGTTCTAGCATTTGGTCCTTGTCTACCTTCAAAGTTTCTGTTTGAGGTAGAAACGCAATATTTTCCTGCCGGAATTTTATCTTCGTTCATTCCCAAACAAGCCGAGCAACCTGGCTCACGTAGTTGAAAACCCGAAGCTTCAAATACCTTATCTAAACCTTCCGCAATAGCTTGTGCTTCTACTTGCTTAGAACCTGGAACGATCCAAACTTCTACGTTTTCTGCCTTCTGTTTGCCTTTCACAAACTCAGCAACTGCACGTAAATCCTCGATACGAGAGTTGGTGCAACTGCCAATAAATACATAATCCACTGGTTTGCCCAATAAACTTTCGTCATCGGCAAAGCCCATATAATCTAAAGCTTTCTTGTAAGATACCTGCTCTGTTTCTGGTTGAGCAGCAGTAGCAGGAATGTGATCTGCAATGCCGATACCCATACCAGGATTGGTTCCGTAAGTGATCATCGGTGCAATATCAGCGGCATCATAAGTTAGCACCGCATCAAATTTGGCGTCATCGTCACTGTACAACGTTTTCCAGTAAGCTAAAGCTTTGTCCCATTCTTCACCTTGTGGTGCAAATTTTCTACCTTTAATGTATTCGAAAGTAGTTTCGTCTGGCGCAATTAATCCTCCACGAGCACCCATTTCGATACTCATGTTGCAAACCGTCATACGGGCTTCCATACTTAAAGAACGGATAGCCGACCCAGCAAACTCTACAAAATAACCCGTACCACCAGCAGCAGAAATTTGAGCAATGATGTAAAGGATGATGTCTTTTGCACCAACCCCTTTTTTCAACTCGCCATTTA